>ERZ773243.626-NODE-626-length-48834-cov-23.867484_pt1 | contig 48834 bp, 40 predicted proteins | sample MGYA00580520_ERZ773243 | MGnify/ENA primary metagenome ERZ773243 (study PRJEB29015, sample SAMEA2737747) | human gut metagenome | biome: human gut; feature: human-associated habitat; material: faeces | place: China | collected 2012 ... | reverse complement strand
AGAGGTCGGAAAACGAAAGTAGGAAGAAAACTGCTTCGTTTTCCTCCTACTCGATATACTCTTGCGTGAATACATCATCTGCTATCCTGTCCCAGTACATGATTGTTGATGATATTATTGTTTTTATTCCAGTTTGTTACAGCCCCATTCTGTTTGAAATTCATCTTCAATGATTTGAGGAATTCGAAAATTTGCGTACCTTTAAAAGGAATTTAAAAGCTATTTAAATGATGACTAAAGAAGAACTGATGCGTAAGGCTATTGAATTGTCTTTACGTAATGTAGCTGAAGGAGGAGGACCTTTCGGTGCGGTGATTGCCCGTAATGGAGAGATAGTAGCTACAGGAGTAAACCGGGTAACTTCCAATTGTGACCCGACCGCCCATGCCGAAGTGAGTGCCATCCGTGCTGCAGCGAAAGTATTGGGTACATTCGATTTAAGCGGTTGTGAAATCTATACTTCGTGTGAACCTTGTCCCATGTGCTTGGGAGCTATTTACTGGGCACATCTGGACCGCATGTATTATGGAAATAACCAACACGATGCGGCAAAGATTGGTTTCGACGATGCCTTCATTTATCGTGAACTGGAGCTTCCCATCGCAGATCGACGGTTAAAAGCAGAAGAATTATTGCCGGAGGAAGCGATACAGGCTTTCCGGGCTTGGGAAGAAAAAGCTGATAAAGTGGAATATTAATGGCAGGAGCCGAAAACGAGAAATGCCGTTGTGATTCTCATCGCAACGGCATTTTTATATTACATTTTCTTTGCTTTCAATAGTTAAGTATGGCTTTTTTGTGAGCCATACGGTTTCATACTTATCTGGTTAAGTTGGTCCAGACGTGATTGCGGCTTGTCAATTCAAAGCCTTCTTTCAAAATGTCTTTAATCTTTTTCATGTTAATGTTATCCTTTTACCTTATGTTTTACAACACAAAAATACTGCTTTTTCATGGAACTTGTACTTTAAAACAAGGAAAAAAGCGATAACGTTATCATTATTTGACTTAAATCAATTTTCGCAGTCGGTTATGAAGATGGTAGAAGCAGGCGATGGCTTTATCGAAGAAACAGAGAGATTTTGTTGTTTTGTCGGGATGATTTTTACAGCCCATAATAGTGGGTCGTATAACCCATAATAGTGAGTTGTATAACTCATAATAGTGGGTCGTATAACCCACCATTATGGGTTGTAGAGTTTATAAGGAGAAAAGAGAATCTTTTATTCTTCTTTCTGGTAATATTTTACCCAGTCCACCCACATTTCTACCGGATAGTCTTCAGCGTCTATTCCTCCTACCCAGGCACCGCCGATTTGCATATCAATTAACAAATAGTAAGGGCGGTAGAAAGGATATTGCTCAGCACCGAGTTCTTCCATACGAGGATAAGTGAACGTATGGCTTCCGTTGACTGCAAATACCAGACTGTCCGGATAGATATCTACTGAATAGATATTATAGTCGGATGGATTGATGGGGTGAGTGCCGAAATGAGGTGGAATGGTATCGTTGCCGTTTTTTTGTATCGTATATGAGGAATGTACGGTTTGGTAAGTGATGCTGTCATAGTTGAGCCGCTCCATAATGTCGATTTCTCCGCCTTGCGGCCATTTCATGTTTTCGGGGAGCATCCATATAGCAGGCCATGTGCCGTGGGCTGCTTGTAGTTTAGCTCGGATTTCCATTCGTCCTCCGGTGACCGCCAGTTTACCTTTAGTATAAACTCCGCCGGTAAGATATCGGGCTGTATCGCTTTTCTGGCTGTGGTTTACGATTCCTCTTAGTATAAGGTTACCTTCGCGCAGGGCATAGCAGGAGTCGAAGTCGGACATGAAGTTGTTCCAGTCGGATGTGCCGCGGGGAATCTTACTCCAATAGGTCGTATCGATGGTTTCATAGTTGAAATCATCGCTCCATACTAATTTCCATTCATTGTTTTTGGGGGTGCACGATGTGAGTACGCACAATAAGATTGTGCTGAGAAGATGTGATTTTTTCATATGTATTATGTTTAAGTTATTAAGTTTACTTTGGGCTCTTGAGTTGACAAGATTTTAGATGGTATGCTTCTGTTTCGAGGCATTTAAGTCTTATCAACTCATCATCTGGTTTCTTGTCAACTGAAGCCTTTGTTTAATCAAACAGACGTTTGAATTCGCTTTCGAAATTAGGAGTAAACAGTTCTTTGCCTAAGTTGGAACGGATTTCCTCTAAGGTCCAAAACCGGCCTCCGTTTAGTTCTTCGCTGGGGATGATGGTACCATCGAATACCGTTTTATGAGCAAAGACCAGTTCTTTCTCACGTGCAGACTCAAAGACATAATGAGTAAGAAGGGTAGCATTAAAATCTTCGATACCTAATTCTTCGCGTGCTTCACGTTTCAGGGCTATTTCTACACTTTCGCCTAAATCAATATGTCCGCCCACTGCGGTATCCCATTTACCCGGCTGAATGTCTTTCCAGTCGGGTCGCTGTTGCAGATACAGTTCACCTTGACTGTTAAATACATGCAGGTGGACTACAGGGTGTAGCAGCTTGCTGCCGTTATGGCATTCTCCGCGGGTAGCAGCCCCCGTAATGTTTCCCTCTTCATCTACAAGAGGAAAAAGCTCTTCGTTATTATCTTTCATTGATAGTTTACTTTTTACATGGAAAGGAAAAAGAAAACTCCCGTTCCTATCATCAGACATCCGATGGCTGCGTAAAACAGGCGTGCCTGTCTGCGCCCCACGTTTTGGACAATGAAACGGGAATTCTGAGCTGTAAATAACCAGTTCCAGTTGAATATGGATGCCAGTACGCATAATAGCCCTACCAGCACGAATACAGCTTGTATGAAATAATGTATTTCCATTTGCCGGCGGTTAAGCTTCAGCGTCGAATCGTACACATCGGGTACCGTCTTCAGCTTCTTCGATATATACATTCACTGCATTTCCAGGAAGCAGTTCCTCTATTAATTCAGGCCATTCGATGAAGCACAAAGCTCCGCTGTAAAAATAATCTTCATAGCCCATATCATAAACCTCTTCCAGTTTTTTAATCCGGTAAAAATCGAAGTGATAAATCAGCTCGCCGGCTTCTTCCGAACGGTATTCATTTACGATGGCAAAAGTAGGTGAGTTAATAACATCCGTTACGCCCAGTTCTTCGCAGACCGCTTTGATAAAAGTTGTTTTTCCCGCTCCCATTTTTCCGTAGAAAGCAAAAACAGTATTGTCTCCCATGGCAGCAATAAACTGGCGTGCTGTTTCGTGGATATTTTCAAGTGAAGTAATTTTTAATTCCATAATGATACGATATACTTGTTGTTCAATCACAAAAGTATAATAAAAAAACGAATCTCCTGTAATCGATTTTGTTTTTTTCAGTATCGGAGAAAGGTGCTGTGTATCCTTTATATGGTAAATCCTCATGGAGTGACGAAGAAAATAGAATGGAGAAAAATGGGTTGAGTCCAGACGGTTTGTTTTTATTCCGTTTGCGTTCCCTTATATTTTATGTAACTTTGCCGCATCATGATTGACCAATCCACCATAGACCGTATATTGGATGCCGCACAGATTGTAGATGTGGTATCCGAGTTTGTTACGTTGCGCAAGCGTGGGGTAAACTATATAGGGCTTTGTCCGTTTCATAACGAAAAAACCCCTTCGTTTAGTGTATCTCCTTCGAAGGGTGTATGCAAATGTTTCAGTTGCGGTAAAGGCGGAAATGTGGTTCACTTCATTATGGAGCACGAACAGCTCTCATATTATGAAGCATTGAAGTGGCTCGCCAAGAAGTATAACATTGAAATCAAGGAACGCGAGCTGACCGATGCCGAAAAGCAGGCACAGAGTTTGCGTGAAAGCCTTTTTGTGGTCAATCAGTTTGCTTCCGAATATTTTCAGGACATCCTTTATAATCATATCGACGGACAGCGAATCGGGATGACCTATCTGCGCAGCCGTGGTTTCCGGGATGATATTATCCGTAAGTTTCAGTTGGGATACAGCACCGATGCTCCCGACGGGCTGGCGCGTGCTGCCGCTCAGAAAGGTTTCCGCGAAGAGTTTCTAGAGAAAACCGGCTTATGCTATAAGAAAGACAACGGAACCCTGCATGACCGTTTTTGGGGACGCGTCATTTTTCCGGTTCATACCTTGTCGGGAAAAGTGGTTGCCTTTGGCGGACGTGTGTTGAGTTCGGCTACCAAGAACGTACAGATGAAGTACGTCAATTCTCCGGAGTCGGAAATCTATCATAAGAGCCGTGAACTTTACGGCATGTATTTTGCCAAGCAAGCCATTGTACGTCAAGACTGCTGTTTTCTGGTAGAAGGTTATACCGATGTTATCTCCATGCATCAGAGTGGGATAGAAAATGTAGTATCCTCATCGGGTACGGCACTGACTTCCGATCAGATTCGTTTGATTCATCGTTTTACGAATAACATTACCCTGCTTTACGATGGCGACGGAGCGGGTATCAAAGCCAGTCTCCGCGGTATTGATATGTTGCTTGAAGAGGGCATGAATATCAAAGTCTGTCTGCTGCCCGATGGAGATGACCCCGACAGTTTTGCCCGTAAGCATAACGCTACCGATTATCAGGCCTATATCAATGCACATGAGGTAGATTTCATCCGCTTCAAGACCAACTTGTTGCTTGAGGAGGCTGGCCGTGACCCGATTAAGCGTGCGGGACTGATTTCAAGTATCGTGAGAAGCATCTCTGTGATTCCCGATGCCATCGTTCGCTCTGTCTATATCCGTGAATGCAGTCAGTTGCTTCAGATGGAAGAAAAAATCTTGGTGGAAGCTACCGCCAAACTGATAGGGCAGGCGCGTGAAACCAAATTCAAGGAAGAGCAACGCCGGCATGAGCGTGAGCAGCGACGTTTGGCAGTTGGAAATGCAGCACCGCCTGCACCTGCTGCCCAGGGAGCAGATCCGGCTTTTCCTGCTGAACCATATCCTTCTTTTCCTATGCCTGAAGCAGGACTTCCTTCTGCCCCTCCGCTTCCTCCGGAAGTACCCGAAGCACTTTCTGCCGAAGAAGCCTCTCGTTTGCCAAGCGAGGTGCCTCCCATGGAAGCAGTCGATATTCCCGATGCCTACAGTTCGTTTATCCCCTTGACTGGAAATGAACAGACCATTTTTTATGCCAAAGAAGAAGAACTGATTAGGGTACTGATTCGTTATGGTGAAAAGGTGATGTGTGACGTAGAAGATGAAGAAGGAAATTTGCGTTCTCTCACGGTTATAGAGTGTATTTCTTTTAGTCTGAAGGAAGATGAACTCCAGTTTCACGATGCGATTCACCGGCGTATTTTAAAGGAAGCCGAGGAGCATCTTCATGATGCACACTTTACGGCTGAGCGTTATTTTATGACTCATCCCGACCCTCAGGTCAGCAAACTGGCTGTAGATATGGTGAGTGAACGTTATCAGTTGAGCAAGTATCACTCGAAGGCACAGAAAATAGTAACCGATGATGAACGCCTGCATGAACTGGTTCCTCGGTTACTGCTCGACTTCAAAATGTCGATTGTGGAAGAAGAAATGAAGCATACCCTGCAAGCTTTGAATAATCCGAGCATCGCAAACGATACGCAGCGTTGCATGGAGATTATGCAACGCTATAAAGATTTGCATCAGATGCAGAGCCTGATGGCACAGAAAGCAGGAGAGAGGGTGGTGCTGAAAGTTTAATGGATGGTAAACATCAACCGACTTGATTGTATAAATCAACAAAGAGTGAGACAAAATAAAAAAACGTCAAGGTGTTTTCATGCGAACGCCTTGGCGTTTTTTTATTTTACTTAGGCATTCTCCCTTGAACGCCTAAGCGTTTTTCGCTGGAAATCTTAAGGAGGAGAATGTGGCTGAGGCTGTGTAATTCTTATACAACTTGTAGAAATTATCTACAGCAGATGCTCGTGTGTTCTTACAGCTTGAAAAAAACGATGTGTTGCATGCAGAAAATAAAAAGAGCTTATGAGGCTCTTTCAAAAGCTTGTGTTGCCGTTTTCAGCCCAACTTCTATTGCAAAGAGAATACAAAGTCGGTTTCTCTTTGAGTGCGTTTGTCAAATCAGAACACAAAGGCATATCTTTTGTATTCTCAGAAAGAAAACTTTTAAATTTAGAAGCTATGAATAAAAAAATCTTATTTCTCATGCTCGTTATCGGACTTCAAGCTTGCAGTGATGACGAGAAAATTCCGCAAGAGCCTCCGGTGCTTTTGAATGAACAAGACAGTCTGGCAATCGTGGATATTTATAATGAAACAGGTGGAGGAAGCGACTGGGCTCGTTCATGGGATTTGCATGATCATAAAACCTGGTATACCGTGAAGATAAAACAAGTGGGTCATGAATATCGGGTGGTAGGCTTTCAGTTGGCAGATTATTTTCCGGGACAACCTTCCGGAACGGTTCCTGAGTCGGTTTGTAATTTAACCGAGCTGGAGGACCTATTTATTGCTTCCGAGAGACTCTTTGGCGGACTTCCGGAGAACATTGACAAGCTGACTAAATTGAAAAGACTGACGGTTGTAAAAACCCACCTTAACAAGCTGCCTCCGGAGGTGGGGAAACTGTCTCAATTAGAGAAACTGGAACTTACCTTTAGTGACTTCAGAGGAAATCTTCCGAAGGAACTGGGTAATTTGCCGCCTGAAACAAAAATATGGATACATCATAATCATTTTTCAGGAACCGTGCCTTTGGAGGTGTTGAAAAACAGAAAAGAAATTACTTTAGAGCATAATGACTTCACAGAGTTGCCATGGGAATGCTGGTTACATGAAGAATATGGCATTCCGTCAATGTTGTATAATCGACTTTCAGGAGAGGTTCCAGATTCAGTTCTTGCATCTGAAAGATGGAAGATTTTAAAAGGGTTGGTATCTCCACAACAAGATGGATATGGATATACCATAAAGTAAATCAGATAATATTGCATTGTAAAAATTTGTTGGCCATGAAAAAAACTGTATTAAATCTAGGACTTGTTTTTTTATCACTCATTACCTTAGAATCTTGTAAAGATGATGTTATGACGACTTTGCCAAGTCAGCAGGTAGAAAAGAAGGGTGAAAAAGAATTGATTTGTTTCCCTAAATACGAGGGAAATACTCGCAGTGGTGAAGCGGATGATGATTGGGAAAAATGGGAAAAAGTAATACTTCCATCAGGACTTGATGTTCTTACTCCTTGGAATCAGTCATTAACAGCTTCTGCTATACCTTTAGAAATTCGACAGGATATAAAAAGAGCAAACGGTTGGGAGTTGATTGCACATACCATGAAAGGCTATGGGGACAAAGGAATGAATTATTTGTTTTTTCATAATCGCTACACAGGGCTGTTGAAGGTCTTCTATTTTTTGGAACAAGATGTCAGCCAGCTACAAAATACAGGAATGTGGAAACTGCATTTTGAATCCCCACAGTCATTTCTAAATTTTACAGGCGAATTTGCCAAGCCGGCTTCATTTAGAGGTGATACAGATTTTTATGTTGAAAATATAACCAATGACGAGTCACGTGGATTTTCAACAGGTTGGAACTGTTTTCAAGTGGAGCTTGCCTATGATCCTAATTTTACATCCATTCCTTTGCAAATTATCCCCTATAACATGAATGTTACAGATTTGAAATTTGATGGAACTTTTGAATCCTCTACTTCTGGAACTATTATACAGGCATATGCGAAGAATATCTTTGATAAGCAGATTAAAGCTGTGGCTGGATATGCTGGAGATAAAGCAGAAAAATGGGTTAAAGAAGGAGTGGAGAAAGGTGCTTTTAAAAAAATTAAAAATTTGGTTGTCAATGGCGCTGGAAGTATAGTAACTTCTGGAGTCAGTTCTTTGCTGCATGGTTTTCTTGGCGGCTTTAACAAACAACAGAATACGATTCAAACGGTTCAACTGAGAACGAATGGAAGTTGTACGCTTACAGGAAAAATGACAGAAGTAACCACAGGCATTATGATGCCGTTAAGTATAAGGTTATCGGCAGATAAAGTCGGTAAATTAGGTGCATGGTGTCTGGAAGAAGAACCTGTTTTTGAGTTGTCTCCAATTGCTCATCTGGAAATAGATAACAGTGAAGGGGAAGAAGTCTTCTTGAAAAAATATTACCTGGAGAACTGGAATTTGATTTATAAGGCAAAAATAAATCCGGATTTGGCTTCGCATATAAAAGAGTGTAAATTTACTTATACTTTATTTGAGAGCGAGGAGTGTAATCATGGAACGGCATTTGAGTATAACAATCATTCCAACTCTACTTTTATAACCAAAAACTTTCTTGCCGAGAATAAGTTGTATGAGAAAATATATAGTATATCAGATATACCTGTAACCATACATGTTGGATTAGTTGATACTCCACCTCAGTCAGTATATGTTATAAATGCACCGGATGGAACTCATGGCGGTGTCGGAAATATACAGATGAATAAATTTCATCTGGCATCGGTTGCAATGGAGTTGAAAGTGGAAATAGATGGTGAAGAAAATACTTTTGTATCATCGCACATGTTTGATATAAATAAGTACCAATGGAGTCCATGGGATGATGGATATAAATCTTATTGGCCTTTTACTAAAAAATGAAATAAAACAGCATCAAACAAAAGGCTGGTTATGGTAAAGAGGAGTATTAGACTCGTTCTTCAGAATAATACACCTCTTCATCGTAAATCAGTCTTTTGCTTATTGTGTTATCAGTAGCAGGATTGTAGTTTCAGTAAGTTAGCGGTCTGCCCGTATCAGATTCATAAACTCTTCACGCGTTTTGGCTTGATTAAAAGCTCCGGTAAAGTCGGAAGTGGTGGTGACAGAGTTCTGTTTTTCTACTCCCCGCATCTGCATACACATGTGTTTTGCCTCAATAACCACCATTACACCTAAGGGGTTTAAGGTTTCTTGGATGCATTCCTTGATTTGCAGTGTCATTCGCTCCTGAACCTGCAGGCGGTGTGAGAAAATGTCAACTACACGGGCAATCTTGCTCAGTCCGGTAATGTATCCGTTAGGAATATAAGCCACGTGCGCTTTGCCGTAGAAAGGCAGCATGTGATGTTCACACATAGAGAAGAAATCAATATCCTTCACAATGACCATCTGACTGTAGGGTTCTTTGAACTTGGCAGCATTCAGCACGGCTTTGGGGTCCATTTCATAACCTCTGGTCAAGGTAAGCATGGCCTTGGCTACCCGTTCGGGAGTTTTCAACAGTCCCTCTCGTTCAGGGTCTTCCCCCAAAATAGAGAGAATCTCTTTATAGTGGCCCATCAGTTTGTTGATTTTCTCTTCACTCCACTCCATATGGTTTAATTCAGTCATCATGTCTTAGTCTAAAGGAATATTAATTTGTTCACGTACGATTGATACTTCTTTAAAAGTCCCACTGGCTTTTAGTTGACGCATAGCAACATGCGCTTCTTCTATACTCTTGAAATCGCCCACGCGGCAAAGCCAGCGAGGGGGCTGGAAATACGTATAGACCGGCATGTCAGGAAATTCTTTTTTTACTTTTTCTGCCACTGCATTGGCGTCATTACGCGCCTGGCGTGAGTTGTTTCCGGCATATACCTGTACCCGGAATCCGCGTGATTTTAGTGTTCGCTGAGATTCGGGAGTTGTAGCGCGTATATAGCGTTTGCCTATCAATGAGGAAATTTGAGCATCTTGGTGAATGGTAACGCGTCCCTCACCAGCACGTTGGGTTTTCAGACTTTCTATGATAGTCTGTTGTGCATTAGCCAGCTGGGCAGTGAATAGCAGAGCAAGAGTTAAAAGCAATTTCATTATGACCGGTTTTTATTGAGATGTAAGAAAACAAGAACGAAGCAAGTCTGCCTCTGTAATAAGTTAACGCAGAGCGGCAGAAACCCCTGAAGGGGACTGTTTCTGCGCGCTGCGTTAATTGATACATTAACAGAAGTTATTCTGACTTCGTTTTTGCGTCAAGTTTATGCGATGATTATTTGAAAGCATCGATGATACCTTTGAAGTCTGCAACTTTCAAAGCAGCACCACCAATCAAACCACCGTCAACATCAGGGTTAGCAAACAATTCTTTTGCATTTGAAGGCTTGCAGCTACCACCGTAAAGGATAGAAGTGTTTTCAGCAACTTCATTGCCGTATTTAGCAGCAACCAAAGAACGGATGTGAGCGTGGATTTCCTGAGCCTGAGCCGGAGTTGCAGTCTTTCCTGTACCGATAGCCCAAACCGGTTCGTAAGCCAAGATTACTTTACCGAAATCTTCAGCTGACAATGAGAATACAGAAGCCAACTGTGCTTCTACTACTTCATTCTGCTTGTTAGCTTCACGTTCTTCCAAAACTTCACCGATACAGAAGATAGGTTTCAAGTTGTTAGCCAAAGCCAATTTAACTTTTTCTTCCAGGATTTCTACTGTTTCGTGGTAGTAAGCACGACGTTCTGAGTGACCCAAGATAACATATTCTGCACCAGTTGAAGCAACCATTTCTGCAGAAACTTCACCTGTGTAAGCTCCAGAAACCTTGTCTGCGCAGTTTTCTGCACCTACACCGATTACTGCTTTGTCAACAATCGGAGTAACAGAAGCCAAGTGGATGAATGGAGTACAGATGATTACGTCGCAGTTAGGTTTGTCTGCTGCCAATGCTTCGTTTAATTCTTTTGCCAAAGCAATACCTTCTTGCAGGTTTTTGTTCATTTTCCAGTTACCTGCTACAATGTTTTTTCTCATTTTGCTTAATTTTTTAAAGGGTTAAGTATATGTTTTGTTTAAGTTTCTAAGCATAACTGTGATTATGCACTTTTGCTTTCTTGTTTCTCTTTTTTCTTTTGCTGTCGGCTTCTTACTTTAAGCCAAATCAAATCGCTGAGTGTTAATACTAATAGCGGTGCGATGAACCAGATGAAAACCTCCAGTAGCTTGTGCATGTTTGATTTTTGATTGAGCTGGCTAAGCGTCAGCTGGTCAAGCGGTGCATTCAGCTGGTATTCGTCCGGTAAGTTCGATACGCTCCATTTGTTTAATACGACTCCCTTCCGTAACAGCATCAGTCCAGGATTAGAGCGTATCATGGTTTTCAGTGTGATTTCATCTGCAATGGCAAAGGGGTATTCGGCACCCGTATTTTCCTGCCATGTGGCAATGTCCTGCTCGTTGGATGCAGTCAGACAATAGAAACTGTATCCGTTTTCTACGCTGTAATCATACACTTCATTTATCAGATCCATTCCGCTGTCATCAGCCTGATGCAGCCATGGGGCGATAAGTAGAAATGTATAGTTGTTATTGTGTAATATACTGTCGGTTAGATAACTACCATCATCTTGAGCGGTAATATCAAAGTTCTGTATGGTTGGTTCATATCCCTTTTCCTTAACTACTGTCTTGGAGTCAACAAACTTCCATGTGGTATCATTGGGAAGACGGTCGATGGTAAAGTCTTTTTTCTCTTCTCCTTTCTGATACGTAAAGATGGTTTCATACGAAGTAAGTTTGCCCCCTTCGGGTATCTCCATGCCTTTGCGTATATCTGCTCCAAGATGGTAAGGACGGAAGTCAAAAACCGGCAGGTAACGGAGACAGAACAGCGAAAAGAATATGATGAACAAGGTGCTGTATAATGAGATAATCCAATCTACTTTTCCGGTGACCAGCTTAAACTGATGTTTACTCCATTTAAACACCGAAATGGCAGCAATTAGCAAACCGATGTTCTTAAAGAAAGTTTCCCAGTTAGTTAAAAGAACCGCATCACCGAAACATCCGCAGTCTGAAATCGGATTGTCAATCGCAAGCCAGAGGGTAAGCGGCGTCATCAGAGAAAGCAATATAAGTGTGGCGAAGGGAGCAAATCGACGTCGGATGCCGAAGAACAGATAAATTCCAAGGAGGAATTCGATAATTCCAATACCCAAAGCCAACGCATAGACAAACAGTCCCGAATTCAAGCTGAACAATCCCCATGCTTCAAAATAATCCTGTATTTTATAAACAGTTCCCAGCGGGTCGTTTGCTTTGATAAATCCGGAAAACAGGAAAGTCCCTGCCAGAAGAAAGCGGCAGAGGTTGGTCCAAATAACGATTGCTTTATGTAAATGTTTATTCTCCAAACTCTAATTTGATCAGTCCGAAAACGGAATAATTAATCATGTCCATGTAATTTGCATCAATACCTTCCGAAACCAATGTTTCTCCGCTGAGCGATTCAATCTGTTTGGTGCGGTAGATTTTCATCAGAATCAAATCGGTGTATGATGTGGTACGCATGCTTCTCCATGCTTCGTCGTAGTCATGGTTTTTCCGTAGCATCAACTCTAGTGCCTGTTTGGCGTACTTGTCATAATACTCCAAAGCTTGCGTTTCAGTTAAATCATCGGTTTCTGCATAGCCTAATTCCAGCTGTATCAGTCCGATGATACCATAATTTACAATTGCAATCCATTCTCCGCGAATGCCTTCATTGATTAAGGCTACACCTTTTACTTCGATGCTTCTGATACGGTTTGCTTTGATGAATATCTGGTCGGTTACCGAAGAGGGACGCATGATGCGCCATGCTGCTCCGTAATCGTGTAGTTTTTTTGCAAATAAGTCACGGCAAATTGCCATAACCTGTTCAAATTGTGCTTTGGTATCTTTCATGCTTTTATACTCATATATCGTTGGGCAAAGGTACTGATTTTTCAGAGAAAAGCCCAATTATATAAAATGAATTTAGGCACAGTCTTCACGCTTTTCACAGGCAATAGGATGATTCTATTAGGAAAACTGTGCTTTCGTGAGGACTGTGCCTATATGATTTGCAAACTTGCTTTCGTTTAAATCAAGAGCATTTAAGAATTTGTCCGATGCGTAAGGTGGTGGAACGCTTGATGCCGTTTAACTGACATAAGCGGTCTATCGATACATGATACTGGCGTGAGATGCGTCCCAATGTATCTCCTTTACGGATTTTATGATAGCGGATAGCTGATTTTTCTGCTTCTTGTGCTCCAGACTTTCCGGATTTTACTGCCGCCAAGGCACGTGTACGCTGATAAGCATATCGGTTGGCGCCTCGAACAAACAGATAGCTGTCGGCTACGATGTCTTGGTTAGGAAAGTCGAACATGAATTCAGGGTTGATCACTTCTCCCAAAAAGCGTGTTTCAAAATGCAGATGTGAACCGGTAGATCGTCCGGTATTACCTCCTAATCCGATGGGGTCGCCGGCTTTTACATATTCATCTTCTTTTACGATTTGCTTGGAAAGGTGACCGTAGATTGTTTCCAGTCCGTTGTCATGACGGATTACTACATATTTTCCGTAGCCACGGCGCTCATATTTTACCATACGTATACGTCCGTCGAAAGCTGCGCGGATGGTATCTCCGATATATACCTTGATGTCTAAGCCATTGTGCATGCGGCGCCATCTCGGACCACACTTAGAGGTAATCTTGGTGTGTGTGGTGGGCATGCAGAATCCGGTTAAGTCAATTCGGAAACTATCGGGGATTTGTACGGTGTTTCCGTATGCATGTACACGGTCATTATTCCAGTTAGGGTAAAGGCTGTATGCAGGATAAACAGCTTGTTCGGCTTTTATTTGTCGTACCAATGCTAAAGAATCGACTGCTTTAAGTTTTCGGTCAATCGGAGCTTGACGTGCCAATAAGTCTTGCCCTGAGACATGGGTACTGACTAATGCCAATGCGGCTACTGCTACTGTTTTAATACACTTTAAAATCATTCTATTCTAACTTATTTTCAAGAAACCGAGGAGGGTTTCATCTGTTCAAATTTGGATACATCCTATAGTAGGATATTAAGGTCTTGCAAAAAATCGTCCCAAAGATAATTTTTTTTTGTCAGAATAGAATGGCTGCTTAACTATTTTTATATGAAAAAGAAGTGATTGGCTTATTATTTATTTGGAGGATGAATCAGTCGGCTTGTCGCTGCTCTGGCTTGGCATTAATAATCCGGTATGGGAAAGTTTGTTTTCAGAAGGAACAAATTTCCCGTTTATCCATTCATAAGTCAACGGGTTGTTACGTAGAAAGGGGGTTAGTTTTTGGGCTGTTTCCTTGTCCAAATATTGAGGTGTGGTATAGGTAAAAGAAAGCTCAGTATTGTTTTCAGATAATTTTGCCTGAAGTAAATACATATCGGCTGCTGCTTGTAGGTTTTTTAGCGAATCAGCTTGGCTGCTGTTTTGGGCAGGTTTGTAAAACGTCTTCTCTTCTGGCAGTTGAAGAAAAGTTGTATGAGAGAGTTTTTTCCATGAAGTATCATAAAAGGAAATCTGACTGTCGGCAACCGGAGCCATATACGTATTGACTATACAAATGATTTTAGTGGAGTCGTTTACGGGTAAAAGCTTCATTTCAGTGATGCTGGCAGAGCTGGTTTGTAAAAGTAAGTAATCGGAGGTAAGTTTTTTCATTTCCGAAGTATTCCCGAAACGGTTTCGGACTTCTGCCTTCATGTTGCTGTCTAAAAAGTCGCCGAAATCTTCCCGGTTTACTTTAGTAAGAAGGGGAGATAGAGAATCGGGGATGGCAATGAACAAGGATTTTAAGTCTTGTGCATAGCTGTTGAATGTGGATAACAGAAAAATGATGAATAAAATATGTTTCATAAGCTTGTTCTAAAATGAGGAAATATTAAAGTGCGCCAAAGATATAATCTTTTTAGGGAATCGGTTGGTTTTTCAGAAGAAAAATTACCGTATGCGTTTCAGGTAGTCGGTAGGGCTTTCTCCAAAGAATTCCTTAAAGCAACGTGTAAAATAAGAAGGAGATGAAAATCCCACTTCGTAAGTCACTTCGGCGATACTTTTTTCGGTCGCAGCTAAAAGCGAAGCTGCTTTTTTTAAGCGGGCTATCCGCAAGAGTTCATTGGGGGCATATCCGGTAAGTGCTTTTGTTTTGCGGTACAATTGCACTCGACTGAACCCGAGCGCAGCTCCTAAATCCTCCACATTGGTATCAGGGTTGCTTAATCGTTCTTCTATTTCTTTGCGCAGCTTGTCTACAAATCCTTTATCGGCCTCGTTGAGCTGAGGCTTCGAGGTCATTCCGGTTTGATCTGTGAAGAAGTTTTGCAGTCTCAAGTGATTTTCTATCAGATTCTGTAGTCTTGCCTTCAGTATTTTTCCATTAAACGGTTTGGTCAGGTAAGAATCTGCTCCACACTCATATCCTTTGATTTTTTGCTCATCCATGGTATATGCTGTGAGCATGATAACCGGTATGTGTGAAGTCTGCATTTCTGTTTTTAGTTTGCGGCAACATTCCATTCCGTCCATGACAGGCATCATGACATCGCAGATGATGGCATCGGGCACATATTTCAGAGCAAGTTTTACCCCTTCTAATCCGTTTTCGGCTTCTACTATGTCATATTGCTGTTGCAGCAAAAAACGAATATAGTTTCTTACATCTTGGTTGTCATCAATGATTAGTACGGTAGGGAGGTTTTCATCTGTATTTTCTTCTGATTCAGAAGAGCCCATGTTTGAATCAGCATCGAGAACAGCACCTTCTTTCAGGCTTTCCGGGATGATTTTATTCGTTGCCTGTTCATTGTGGAAGTCTGGCTGTGTCATTGGAATTTCTACGATAAAAGTAGTTCCTTTATCTTTTATACTTTCCACCCGTATTTGCCCATGATGCATTTCTGTAAAAGCTTTGGCAAGTGCCAAGCCGATTCCCGAGCCGGTATGATGGATATCGATTTGGTAAAAGCGTTCGAAGATATGCTGGATATGTTCGGGCGACATACCTTTACCTGTGTCACTGACCGAAAGTTTGAGCCAAGGTGAATCTTCGCGTCGGAAGGTGGATAATATGATTTCTATCTGTCCGTTTTCGGGTGTAAACTTGAAAGCATTCGACAGTAAATTATACAAGATGCGTTCTAACTTTTCTGCATCAGCAGTCAAGACATATTCTTCTGTATGCTCAGTTACTGTAATGTTGAAATGAATATGCTTTCGATAAGACAGGCTTCGGAATGACTCAGCCCATTCACAAATAGACTGGGCGGCATTAAACTGTGAGAAGTTGATTTCAAGTTTTCCGTTTTCAAATTTACGGAAGTCTAATATCTGGTTGATAAGACGCAAGAGAATGGTTACATTTTTATGCACAACATTTAGCAATGTCTGCTCTTGTGGCGTACAATGATTGCTTTCCATTAGCTGGTTGATTGGGTCGGCAATCAGCGTAAGCGGTGTACGGAAATCATGCGACACATTAGTGAAAAATGAGAGTTTGGCGTGAGTTGCCTCTTCAAGCTGGCGTGAAAGGTCAATAAGCTGGTCGCGTTGCGTTTCTAATTGGGCTTTCTGTTTTGACAACTCTGTGTTCATTCTGTTTTTAATCCAGAAAGCCCTGACAACGAAAACCAACAGGGTTGCGGTTAAAACCAGAATAAGAATACAGGCATAGAGAAACATACGCTGGGCAGAATAGCGCATGAAATAAGCATCCAACTGTCCGTTTAGCAGTTCTATTTTATAATCAAGCTGCGAAATGTGTTCAGTCTGCATCTGCATGATGCGTGCATTCGATTTATCAACCAATGCGGTTGATAAGTTTATCTCTTTGTCATAAGGTTTCCCTTGTAAGATAGCCATAGCTGTCTGAACAACGTTATCCCCTCCGGTAGGATAGATAAAGGTTGCATCCATTTCTCCTCCGGCTACACTTTCTATTCCAAAACCTTTCCCGGCTACGGCATCGATACCTACAAATAAAATATCTTTTTCTCGTCCTTGTGCAGCTGCAGCCTGAAAGGCACCGATAGCCATCCGGTCGTTTTGGGCAAAGACTAAATCGATGTCAGTGTGGTGTGCCAGAATGGAATCGAGTAAATTTTCAGCTTTGTCTTTAAACCATCCGGCATCAGCGGAAGCTATTATTTTTATTTCGGGGGCATTTTTCAAACTTTCCATCATTCCTTTGTGGCGTTCTACAGCCGGTGTTGATCCATGCAGTCCGGTAATCTCAATAATGTTGCCTTTACCGTGTAACCGGTTGATTATATAATTCCCGACTTGTTTTCCTATTTCATAGTTATTTGCTCCCACATAAGCTGTATATTTGTTTGAACGAATTTTCCGGTCAACTAATACTACCGGAATACCGGCATCGAATGCCTGTTCTATAACAGGGGTAATGGCATCTGCCTCATTAGGGGCGACAATGAGCAAATCCACTTTCTTATGAATGAAGTATTTGATATCTTCTATCTGGTGCAGATTGTTGTCTTTAGCAGTTCGTATTTCAAGTTGGGTTCCGGGGTAAAACAAAACTTCCCGCTTGATTTCTTTGTTCATTTGTCCGCGCCATTCATCTTCACTGCATTGGGATACTCCAATAAAGAACTGATGCTCCTTATGAGTACATGAATCACATAGCAGAAGCATGATAAGACACAGAAAGGTAAGAATCCATTGATTAATTCTCATGGTATTAATTTTGTTATAGGAACAAAGTTATGCGTTTTTTTTAATCCTCATAGTAAAAAAATGAAAGAGTATGTTTTTCTTTTATGAAATATCCCAATCAGTCCCCCTCTGGAGACTGATTGGGATTAAAGTATATATCAGTGCATGCTGTTATTCTGCTTTTTCTTTCAGGTAGTCGGGCAAGACAGGCATTGCTCCGTTTTGTGTGCATACATAAGCTGAGACTTCAACAGCTAATTTATGTGCTTCGTTTACCGGTTTTCCTTTCAGAATAGACGAAACAAAAGCAGCAGTAAATGAATCTCCTGCTCCAACCGTATCGGCTACCGTGACTTTAGGAGTCTCTGCAAAAGAAACATTTCCGGGAGTGAAGACATAGCTACCGTTTACTCCACAAGTAAGAATTAACATCTTCAGGTTATACTTGGCTAATAGAATCCAGCATTTATCTTGCAAGTCAATGCCCGGGTATCCGAACATGCGGCTTACGGTGACAAGTTCTTCATCGTTAATCTTTAAAATGTTGCACTTCTTGAAGGAATTGCATAGAATTTCTTTGGTATAGAATCCTTGCCGAAGATTGATATCGAAGATTTTCAGTGTGTCTTCTGTATCGGGCATGTCGTCCAAAAAACGGTTGATAGTGTCGCGTGAAACGATGCTGCGCTGACCCAGTGAGCCGAAGCAAATGGCTTTGGTCTGCTTAGCGAGTCCCTGTAAAGCGGGAGTGTAAGGAATATTGTCCCAAGCTACTCCTTCTTTTATATCATAGCAAGGGATTCCTTCTGCATCCAGTTCCACCTGTACGGTTCCAGTAGGGTAAGGAACTGTTTCAATCATTGCGTTCAGTTGCTTTTCCCGGAAGTTTTCCAGAATTTCCATTCCTAATTTATCTTCGCCCACTGCGCTGACTACTCGGCTATTTAATCCGAATTGAGAAACATGGTAAGCAAAATTAGCAGGTGCACCTCCTATTTTCTTTCCTTCCGGGAGAACATCCCATAGGGCTTCGCCCATTCCTACTACTATATTATTGTTATTATTCATTATTGTCATGGTTTTAGTTATTATAAAGTTAATGATTATCTTTTAATTTTCCAAGTGTAATATAGCAAATAGATAACCCCGATAGCCATAACAGCTATAGCTCCTTGCTGTCCGATGGCATCGCTGGCAAATCCCATGAAGAGCGGAAAAACGGTACCTCCGAATAATCCCATAATCATCAGCCCCGATACTTCGTTCTTTTTGTCAGGCTCAGCAAAGAGGGCTTGCGAGAAAATGACAGAAAATACGTTGGAGTTGCCGAAACCTACCAGTGCAATGCAGGTATAGATAACAGTCAGCGAGTTTGAAGCAAAAAGTCCGCTAACGGCAACAAGCATACAAATTACGCTGATGAGGAAGAACGTTCTTGCGCTGAGTTTGCGTAAGATAAAAGCTCCGGAGAAGCATCCAAGTGTACGGAAAATAAAATACAGGCTGGTAGCAAATCCGGCTTCAGCCAAACTCATCCCCGTGCGTTCCATCAAGATTTTCGGTGCAGTGGTATTGGTTCCCACATCGATACCTACATGGCACATGATACCAAGGAAAGAGAGCAGAATGAAAGGCTTGCCTAACAATTTCAGGCAGTCAGCAAATCCCGAAGCTTTATCGGCTTTCTCCTCCTCAATGGGGGTAGAAGCCAAAAACAAAATAGCAAAGATAGCTACAATCATGTAGATAGGGAAAAGAACGCGCCATCCCAGTCCGAATGTCGGAATAGTTTGCAAGCTTCCCCACATGGCGAGGTAAGGAGCAAGGAATGAGGCAATGGCTTTGACAAACTGTCCGAAAGTCAGCGTACTAGCCAGCCGGTCGCCTGAGATAATGTTGCTTAACAGCGGGTTAAGCGAAGTTTGCATCAGTGCATTGCCGATTCCTAACAGAGAGAATGAGCAGAGCATAATGCCGTAACTGTCGCCAAAAACCGGAATCAGCAGCGAAGCAAATGTAACCAGAAGGCTGAGTAATACTGTTTTCTTTCTTCCTATTTTGTTCATGAGAATACCTGTCGGTACAGAAAAAATCAGGAACCAGAAAAACACGAGCGAAGGAAAAATATTAGCTTCCGAGTCACTTAAGTTCAAATCTTCTTTCACATAGTTTGAAGCGATGCCTACCAGGTCAACAAATCCCATGGCAAAGAAGCATAGCATGATGGGAAGAAGTTTGGCATATTTAATATTTTTGTCCATAATCAAGTTTTTAGAGTGTTAGCTTATATATATTCAAAGTTTTTACGGTGTAGCTTCCTTTTTCGGAAGTGAACTGTAGCCGGTTATAAGGTATGGAGGGAAATATTAGATTAGTCATGACATATTCTCCTCCTTCACCATAAGCCTCAATGCTTGACTTATCAATAAACAGGCGTAAGCGTATGTTATTTGTTTCATGTATCGGAGCAACAGTTACCGCCGGAAAATCAGGGCTGAAATTGGTGATTCCGCATTGACTGCGGTCGGTGATAAACTGTTTACGTTGTGTATCAATGTACATGTCCACTTTTTCACCTTTTTCGTTTGACAGGGTAAAACCTATGTTTTTAGCACCTGCATTTTTAATTACCAGTTCAATTTCATAGGCTCCTTGGTTATTGCTGAGTAAAGTTGAAACATCATACGGTTTTTTTACATTGAATGAAGGCACAGTCTGTTTCTCTTTCCGGAATTTTTCAATTTCTTTTGATGGAGCAGCCTTCAGGTAAAGTTCTCCGTTTTGGCGGTAGAGCGTCAGATCGCGAGCCATGGTATTGCTTCCTCGGTATTGTGAGGTAGGCAATACTGCTTGATATTGCCAGTTGCTCATCCATCCTAAGGCAATACAGCGTCCGTCAGGTGCATTATTCCAGGTTACAGTTGCATAATTATCTTTTCCCCAGTCAAGCCACTTGGTCAGGGTAGGTGCTTCATTGGTAAAAGTCTTTCCGTCGAATGTACCAACAAAATACTGAGCAGCACTTCCACCGAATGGACCACCAGGGTTCAAGTTACATATCAGCACCCATTTTTTCTCCTTAGTTCCCTCTACAGGTAATTCTACCAAGTCCGGGCACTCCCATACTCCGCCGTGTGCCCCTTGCTTATGTCCAAAGCTGCTTTCTTTTTTCCACTCCTTCAGGTTTTTTGAAGAGTAGATTTCCATGTGCTGTCCAACGGCAAGCATCATGACCCAATGCTTGCCGGGAGCATACCAGAAAACTTTAGGGTCACGAAAATCACGTTCGGTAGATGTGATAATGGGGTTTTGTTCATATTTGATGAATGTTTTACCATTGTCTAGGCTGTAAGCCATGCTTTGTGTCTGGCAGTCTCCCCATGGGGTAGGTTTTGCGGAAGTGTAAAAAGCAATCACGGCATTTTCTCCGAATCCGGCTGTGTTATTATGGTCAACCACACATGAGCCGCTGAATATACTTCCCCAAGCATCGGGAACAATGGCCTGTCCTTGAAACTCCCAGTTAACCAAGTCGGAGCTGGTAGAGTGTCCCCAATGCATATTTCCCCATGTACATCCATATGGATTATATTGAAAATAGAGATGATATACTCCGTCTTTATAGAACATGCCGTTGGGGTCATTCATCCAGCCATAAGCGGGAGTGTGGTGAAATACCGGTCGGTAATCTTCACGATTTGTACAGTCAAAAGTATCGGATACTTTGATTTTACTCCAGCATAAAGAGTTGGATGGCATACCTTGTATGTCTATTGCTATATTGTCTCCGGTATGAGCAGACAAGTCAAGGGGAACATAATAGTCTACCTTCTCTCTAGCCAATCTGATGTTGATACTTTGTCCCAGAATTGACTGATTGTTTTTTATGATGTAGACTTTTCCTTCAGGAGCATTGTCTTGAACGGGAAGAAGTAAAAACTTCTTCTCCGTTTTCAGTGTGACAATGTTCTGTTCGTTTGCTAAGTGTTTAATCGATATCGATGTATTAGCTTTTGCAGATGAAGATAATCCTATAAGTAAGCTTAGGCATGCTGTTTTTAATATATTATATCTATTCATGGATTTTTATTTTATAGATTGAGAATCAAAATCTTGTTATTAAATTCAGTAGTTGTCAATGATGATTATTTATATCCTTTATTTTGGGTATAAAGCCCAGGAATGTAAAAAATCTGGTTATAAGGAATAGGAAAGTATTCGTTTTTCTCTGCAGTGAAATGTGCATCCTTATAATATTGACCGTAATTTTGTTCTATAGTCTCTCCTTTTTCGTTTTTAAAGGTATATACGCTGTTTTGTTCGGTTGCAAAATAACTGTTTAGCGTTTTAGAGGCAATGCCCCATCGGCGGAGGTCAAAAAAGCGTCCATTTTCCATAGCCATTTCTAAGCGTCGTTCCCATCTTAGACATTTGCGAGCCACGGCTTTGTCTTTAAAATAGTTTTCAGGGTAGAGAGCAATCTCGCATTGATCTTTTGCGTAAGCAATGTGTTTGTCAATGGAGTGAGAGGCACGTTTACGGATATCATTGATAATTTGAAGAGCTTCAGGCAGATTATTTAACTCGATAAGTGCCTCAGCCCGCATTAGCATTACATCTGTATAACGGAATACATAATCATTCATAGCAAAAGCTTGCCAAGAACCGTTATAAGTTTCACCTGCAGAGCGTTGAGGAACCTCCTTTAGCGAAGTGTAATAGCCATATGTGTTGGGATTGCGTGAATTGGCTGTAGTCATCATGTATTTTGATTCATATTTATATGGGTATGTTGGCATGCCTACAGTGTGGAATAAACGGGGATCCCATTTCTGATTGTCATTATTTCCGTATATGGGATAGTCTATCTGGTTATTATAGCTATCAAACATAGGAAGTCCATTTTGAGTTTTGAATGCATTTACTAAGTTTTGTGAAGGTTTATGGAAGTCCCAACCGCATGACCACATCTGCCAACATCCATTAAGTGTATTAGACCAGTTTGCACGCCCAAAAGTAGTATTGTCTGCTTGGTAGTCAGAACATTGAACAGCAAAAACAGATTCTTTACTATTTTTATAGGATGGAAGGAAAATATCCCCGAAGTCTTCTAGGTAGTTGTAGTCAGAAGCAATAACATCATCAGTATAGTCTATTACTTTCTGCATATATTTAGAGTTAATGTAACTCTCTCCTGTGGTAGCTTCATATCCGTCTCCCCATGCTAAAGTGAGGTAACACTTTGCCAAATAAGAGGCCGCAGCAATTTTGTTTGCACGTGCGTCTTCTCCTGGCTTTTTTACAGGAAGTATGTCATAGGCGTCTTTGAAGTCGTCGATAACTTTTCCAAAAAGCTCCTCATATGTTAGCTCATCGTTGCTGACTTGCTCATACGACTGGTCTTTAGCTACTTCTTCATCAATCCATGGAACCTGTCTAAAAACAGTTATTAGTTTAAAGTAGAAGTGACCTCGTAAAAATTTCATTTCTGCTATACGCTGCTCTTTAGTATCTTTACCAAGCTTGTCACCATACTGTTCCAATGAAAGGATGGCACGGTTGCAACGTGATATGGCACAGTATAAACGGTACCATAATTCATCTATTTCTCCAGGAGTAGTAGGTGTTAATGTTGTCCAAATATCAAAAGCATGATAGCCTGTATCAGTTGTTCCAGAACCTCCCTTTAAGCAATCATCTGAGCTTATGTCTCCATAGGGGAATAAGTTAAAAGGATAAGTGAACCAACAGTCTCCTAACATGGCATAAGCGGCATTCACCATTTTTTCCGGTTCAGAGAATGCTTTGTCTTCGTCAACAACTGCAGTAGGTGTATAGTCTAAGAAATCATTACAGTTTGTAAAAGTAGCTGTAAATATACAGCCAAGTAGTAAAGTATATAATTTTTTCATAATTATCTTTTAATTAAAAACCAATCTGTATTCCAAATGAAATAGAAGTAGCAAGTGGATAATTCCAGTTCGGGTTCTCTGGATCCGGACAAGTAAGATCTTTACTCTTTATAGTTAAAAGATTTTGACCTGCTAAATATACACGTGCGTTACTCATTTTGAATTTAGTTAAAAATGTAGATGGAATGTTATATCCAATTTGTAAGTTACGCAATTTCAAATAAGATCCATTTTCTACATAATAAGTCGATGCTCTTCCTTCATCTGCAGTATTATTTGTGGTTAATGCTGGGATGGTAGAATCTGTGTTGTTAGTATTCCATGCTCCTAACAACCTGCTTCCTTTATTAGAGCCTGCATCTGTAATGCTCCAAAAATCGGTTTGTGCTTTCTGTCCGTTATATACATCTTGATTACATACTCCTTGCCAAAACATCGATAAGTCGAAGTTTTTGTAATTCAAGGCCAAGTTTAAGCCATATGAAAATGCGGGAACAGGATTGTATATCCAGTCTTGGTCGTCTGATGTGATTAATCCGTTACCATCTAAATCTGCATATTTTAATCCACCTACACGGGCATTGGCTTGCCCTGAGGCTTCTACTTCGGCTTGGTTCTGGAATATTCCGGTAACGATGTATCCAACAGAAGAACCATAAGGTTTGCCTGATTCCACAAGATTCTCTTTAGAAGTATGTGCATATGAACCTGTAGTTGTAGAAGGCAAGTAAGTTACTTTGTTACGGAAGAAGTCAACATTAGCATTGAGGTCAATATTTAATCCGCAGGCTAATGTCTTGCGATAGCCTAGGCTGAATTCCATACCCCAGTTTCTTAATGATGGACCATTCAACCAAGATGCACCTCCTTCACCGATTGCACCGAGATAGGCTGGATTTATGAGCATATCGTTTACATCTTTAATGTAACCATCAATTGTTCCGTATAATGAGTTGTTAAGCAATGTAAAGTCAGTACCTATATTATATTGTTGAGCTGATTCCCATTTTAGATTGGGATTAGCAAGCTGAGTAGCTCGGTAACCTGAAGGGAATGTTCCTGAGCCCTGCAGGAAAATATCATAGGCAGTAGATGTTACGCGATCCAATCCATAGTCTACTACGTATAAGCCGAATTGAGCATTGTTGTCAATGGCTTGATTTCCGGTCTGTCCCCATGAAAAGCGGATTTTCCAGTCGTCCATCCATTTTTTATCAAAGAATTTGGAAACACGGAAGCCTAGTGTTGCAGCCGGGAATGTTCCCCATCGGTGGTCTTTACCAAATCGTGAAGAACCATCACGGCGAATCGTAAATGAGGCCAGTATAAAATCTTCATAATTGTAGTCAATCTTTCCGAAGAAAGAGACCAGTCTGTATCCTACTTTAGCTCCATTGTTTCTCATGGTGCCTGTTGCCGCATTGGGCCACATATAATCGACGTCTTCAAGAGCATATCCTTCAGAGTAGGCTGAAAAATCAATTAAGCTTTGTTTGGAAAGTTCAACTCCTGCTAATATTGTAATATCATGTTTGTTTGCTATTTTGAAATTGTAGTTCGCTGTGTTTGACCATGTCCAGTTGACTTCATTCCGATTTGACAGTGTCGTTTTTGCTATGTCGTTGTTTACAATATCTGAATGGAAGGTATGAGTCATTGCATTGATAAATGAGTTGTACACATCTAAGCCAAAGTTAGAGCGTAACATTAATCCTTTTGCTGGTTTGATTTCAATAAATCCATTTCCGAACAAGCGCCAGTAGCTTAATTTATTGTTGCGATTATGGTATTGTTCGCGTAGTGGATTCTGACGGTCACTCATACCTCCAACTGGACCTGCAAAATTTTCGCTTTCATATTCATATACAGGAACTATCGGTGCCATTTTTAGGGCATTTTCCATAGGTGCACAGTCAACTTGAGAAGAATAAGTTACAGTGAAGTTTTCTCCGATGGTCAGATACTTGTTAATATTATATGAAGAGTTTATACGTGCAGATATATTTTCAAAATCTGTATATTTTAAGATACCCTTATTTTTCTTGTATCCAAGTGAGAACATAGCAGAATGCTTTTCATTTGCGTGAGAAATAGAAAGGTCATAATTCTGTGAGAAACCTGTACGGGAGATTTCATTTAGCCAATCAGTATCTGAATAACGCATGGTTTTCTTGCTGTTAATGAAGCCATCGTATAATCCGTTTACAACATAGTCAACATATTGTTCGGTTTTTGGATTCCATACTGTAATGGGGGTACCATTGCTTGCATTTAAGTTTAATCCATAGTTGCTTGCATAAGTTATAGGATCTAGTCCATCATTTAATGCAGCTTGTGCCATGGCTGTTGCATATTCGGATGAGTTACATACCTTCATCAACGACTGTGAAGTGTAGAACTGGGCAGTGAGGTTTGCAGAAAAGTCAACTTTTATTTTATCTGCTTTTTTCCCTTTTTTAGTAGTTATGATTACAACACCATTTGATGCGCGTGAACCATAAATGGACGCTGAAGCGGCATCTTTTAATACTTGCATGCTTTCGATGTCATTTGCATTTAAGGAGTTTAATGCCATGTTGGTTGGAACTCCATCGATAACATATAATGGGTCTTGTGAAGAGTTGAAGGAACCGATACCACGGATACGTACCGTAGCTGTTCCACTGGGAGAGCCATTGCCTGTAATGGTCATACCGGCAACTTTTCCTTGTAAAGCTTTCATTGGATCTGGATCTGAGTGAGTTTTCAGAGCTTCGGTTGATACTACCGATACCGCTCCAGTCAGGTCGGCTTTTCGCTGTGTAGTATAGCCAGTAACAACGATTTCTTCAAGCATCTCCGAATCTTCTTCCATAGAAATATTCAGCATGCTGCTTGCTTTTACGGTTTGTGATTTAAAACCAACGTAAGAAATAGTGAGCTGAGCACCTTCCTTTACTGAAAGAGAAAAGTTACCGTCAATGTCGGTAATGGTTCCATTGATGTTATTTCCCACTTCAACAACTGAAGCACCGATGATAGGTTCTCCATCTGTTTTGGAAATAACGGTTCCCGATACTTGCAAATCTTGCGCTTGCGCCGTAATGCACGCTATTACAAAGAGCAGTGCAATCAGAAATGTTTTTTTCATGCTTTCCATCATGCATTAAATTGGATTTAACAATTAATTTGACTCGTCCTTTTCCTCTTTGGAGTAAAAGGATGCTGCAAAGCTAATAAGTGTCTATAACATAGGGAAATAAAAATGTTTCCTTTGCTTGTATTTATGATTCATGAAACATAAATGCAAGCAAAGGAAACAAAAATAAAGGTGAAAAGGAACGGATATGCGTAGTGTAACCGGTTTTGATTCAGTTAGAATGCTTCCTTGCGTTTCTTGCAGGTAGTTATCAGATAAACTCCCAGTAAGATGAGCGGTACACTCAGCCACTGACCGATATTCAGCGTCATGTTTGCCTCTTCAGCCACTTGGGGGTTTTTCATGAACTCCAGTCCGAAGCGAGCTCCGAAGAAGATGAGCAGCGAGACTCCCGTAATCAGTCCGATTTGTTTCTGGGCATGAAGTTTATGATACATCAGCCATGATGTTACCAGCGCTGCGAGGCAGTAAAGCATTTCATAAACCTGGGTAGGGTGACAAGGAAGCGAGGCTCCGTTTTGATTATACAGTTCTTGCCATTCGCGGGAACGGATAAATTCGAAGCCCCAAGGCAACGTGGTGGGGAATCCGAAAATTTCAGAGTTCATCAGATTGCCAAACCGGATGCACATACACACGATGGCTACTGCTGGAATCATGCGGTCGAAGAGCCACCAGACATTTTTTTTGGTGACAGTTTTTGAATACCACACCAAGGCAAGGATAAGTGCGAACACTCCGCCATGGCTGGCCAGTCCCCCCTTCCATATCTTGAATATTTCGGCAGGGTGACTTCCGTAATAGTCCCATTCATAAAACAGGCAATGTCCTAAGCGGGCTCCGATTACACTGCTTAGTATGCAATAGATAAAAAGCTTGTCTGCCCAGTTTTCCGGATAGCCTTCTTTTTTAAACAGGCGGGATACAATTTCATAAGCGAGGATAAATCCCAATCCCCACATCAGTCCGTACCAGCGGATTTCAAGTGGCCCTAAGTGAATTAATACAGGGTCAACATTCCATACGATACTTGCTAAAGTCATTTCTTTCAGTTTTAGGTTTTTTCTTATTCTTGAAACGCAGATTATTTTAAGAATGAATGCTTGGGTATGCCTGCGCTTGGTGCGCAAAGTAACAAAAAAAAGGTTTTCTTTCAAAAGAAAACCTTTGGTAAATCACACGCTGCATAGAGCAGATGTGTGTCTTTCTGTTTTTACTTGTATGGCTATGATATTAAACCAGATGGGCAATCAGTTCTTCGCGGTCGCCTTCCAGCAAGTCGATTACAGGCACTTCAATCAGGGTGTAACATCCCGGATTCTGGCGCATGGAAGCACGTGCTGCGCATACCAATACCTGTGCGGTAAGAGCCGGGTTATTAATCTTCATGTCGAATTCGAATAACTGGTTATGTGTTTTTCCGGATACTCCTTTGCGTACAAGGTTTACGCCGTGTCCCACATCATTCAAGTCGTCTACACAAGGAACCTGGATTACGTGAGTTTCGTCGTTCACAAAATAAGGATCAGCCTTGATAGCAGCTTCTACCGTCTTGAAGTCGGCACCTTCTTCTAATTCTACGTAAACCATGCGGCGGTGAATGCCTGTGCCTACGGGAATCGTCATTGACAGTGCATCTTTCACTCCGGCAATGGCACGTACAGCCACTGAGTGTCCCATGCTGCGTCCCGGACCGAAATTGGTATAAGTGATGCCTTTGGGAGCAATGGCTTGCAGCAGGGTACGTACTACTGAGTCGCTTCCCGGGTCCCATCCGGCAGAAATGACTGCAACAGCATTGTGGGCTTGTGCGGTTTCATTCAGCGAACGGCGAAGGCTGGTTATCTGTGTATGAATGTCAAAGCTGTCAACCGTATTGATGCCCAGTGCCAGAATTTCTTTTGCATACTGTTCTACACTGCGGGTAGGAGTGGCAAGGATGGCTACATCCACGTTTTCCAGTTCCTTGATATCTTTTACCACAGGGTAGTCGGCAAGCTCAGCCGGTTTGTTTTCAGCTCCGCTGCGGCGTACAATACCTGCCACCTCAAAATCGGGGGCAGCTTCAAGTGCTTCGAGTGCAAATTTTCCGATATTTCCGTAACCTACTACGGCTGCTCTAATCTTTTTCATAATTTCTCCTTTTATTGTTTAGTTTGATACTTCGTTTACTGTGATGTTGCAAAAATACAGAATTAGAATGATTCCAAACAAGAAGATTTGTCGGTAATTTAAAAGAAAACTTGCTGAAGTTACAATTTATAACTTTGTTATGGCTATTTTTGCTGTTCAAATTAGAATCTGTTATAAAAATATGATTGAATACATAAAAGGAGAACTTGCGGAAATTACGCCCGCCATGGCTGTTGTTGACTGTAACGGGGTGGGCTATGGAATCAATGTATCGTTGAATACCTATTCAGCCATTCAGGGGAAGAAAGAAGTAAAGCTGTTTATCTATGAGGCGATTCGTGAAGATGCCTATGTGCTTTACGGTTTTGCTACCAAGCAGGAGCGCGAATTGTTTTTGATGTTGATAACTGTTTCGGGTATAGGGGGAAATACAGCCCGTATGATTCTTTCGGCTCTATCGCCTTCCGAACTTTGCAACGTGATAAGCAGTGGAAACGAAAAATTACTGAAAACAGTAAAGGGTATAGGGCTGAAGACTGCCCAGCGTATCATTGTTGAACTGAAAGATAAGATTGCTTTAATGGGTGGCGATACATCGGTAGACTCGCCAATGCCAGCAATGACTATACATTCCGAGGTGCATGAAGAAGCTATCGCTGCACTGACTATGTTGGGCTTTGCTCCGGCTCCTTCTCAAAAAGTGGTTTCGGCTATATTGAAGGAAGAGCCTTCGGCTGCAGTAGAACAGGTTATCAAACTGGCTTTAAAGCGGCTTTAAACCACATGGAAAGGACTCTTTCAGTGAGTAATAAAAACGCCTAATCATTTCACTCAAAATGATTAGGCGTTTTTATTTAAGCGTCAGGGCGTTTTGAAGCTGATGACAAAGCATTTTTATCCCCGGCTGTCAATGCCCCACATCATCTTCTCGCGCAGGGTGTTGAAAAAAGAATGATGACAGCGTTTTACGATGCGGATATGATAATCGGCTCGGCGAATGGTGAGCCGGGTTCCTTCGCGGCACGTTTCGCTGCGCCCGTCGATAGCCACGAGGAAGTTATGGCTTCGGCTTTCCACATCAAGGGTTATTTCCCAGTCATCGCGAATCACTATCGGACGAACGTTGAGACTGTGAGGAGCAACGGCTGTCAGTCCGATGGTTCCGCTCTGAGGAACGAGAATCGGACCTCCTACACTCAGCGAATATCCGGTAGAGCCGGTGGGAGTGGTTATAATCAGTCCGTCGGCTTGATACACATTCAGCAGTTCTCCGTTGATATAGGCGTGGATGGTAATCATCGACGAACTGTCACGCTTGAGGATTGCTATTTCATTCAGTCCGTAAGGATTCCCTTTCAAGACCTGTCCGTTACAGGTCAGCTTTAATACCCGTCGGGGTTCTGCCAGATACATTCCCTGATAAATTTCATTGAAAGCCTCTTCCATCTGGTCTGGTGATATGTCAGCCAGAAAGCCTAACCGTCCGGTGTTGATTCCTAAAATAGGAATTTCTTTATCGCCTACATAACTTGCTGCTTTCAGGAAAGTTCCGTCGCCGCCGATGCTTAATGCCATGTCTGCATGAAACTGGTTTCCTTCAAATACTTCTAAGTTTGTCAAATCGGCTTTTGTGTGGTTCTGTAAGAAATGATAGAACTCGCTATGTATGCAGATTTGTGCTTCTTTACGGCGCAGGATATCCAGCAAGTGGGTTACATGCGCTGATTTATGTTCCTGAAAAGTATTGCCGAAGAGGGCGAATCTCATGATTTGTTGCATATTTTATCAATCTTTTTAAGGATAATCATAACAGGTTTATCACAAATCCTGTTAACTTTGCAAGTTGTTGGTGCAAAGATAGGGAAAGGCGAGTGTAAAACCGAGCCAAAAGTTTACTTTTGAGCGAAAGTACTGCCGAGTCGCATCCTATCTTCGGGGAACAAAGATAACAAAAAACATACAAACAATATGACCAAATTAAGTGTTAATATAAACAAGATAGCAACCTTGCGTAACGCGCGTGGAGGAAACAATCCGGATGTAGAGCAAGTAGCGAAAGACTGTGAAGCTTATGGGGCTGAGGGAATAACGGTTCATCCGCGTCCGGATGAACGCCATATACGCTATGCCGATGTTTATGCGCTTCGTCCGCAGGTAAAGACCGAGTTTAATATTGAAGGCTATCCTTCAAAAGAGTTTATTGACTTGGTATTGCGGGTTCGTCCACATCAAGTAACTTTGGTTCCTGATGCTCCGAATCAGATAACGTCGAACGCTGGATGGGATACCAAAACCCATTTTTCTTTTCTGACCGATTTGATGGATACATTTGGTACAGCAGGCATCCGTACTTCTATTTTTGTGGGAACGGATGTGGAAATGATAGAGTATGCAGCAAAGACGGGAGCCGACCGCGTGGAACTGTATACCGAACCTTATGCGGCACTTTATCCGGAAAGCCCGGAACAGGCCATTGCTCCGTTTGTTCAGGCAGCCGGTGTGGTTCGCAGATTAGGTATGGGACTGAATGCCGGACATGATTTAAGCCTTCAGAACTTGAAGTATTTCCATGATAATATACCTTGGCTGGATGAAGTTTCCATCGGTCACGCGCTGATATGTGATGCGCTTTATTTGGGATTGCAGAAAACGATTGAAGAATATAAAAATTGCCTTCGCTGATTATGATGACATTGACTTTACTGGCAGCTGCACAGACGGTTGCCGATACTTTAACAGGTGCTAATCCGGTTTTGACCCCATTGGCATCGGGAGAACCTCAGATGAATTTGTGGGAAATGGCTTGCAAGGGAGGTTGGATTATGGTGGTACTGGCACTGATGTCGGTAGTTGCTTTTTATATCTTTTTTGAGCGTGCCGTAACAATCCGTAAGGCAGGCAAGGAAGATCCATTGTTTATGGAGCGTATCCGTGACTATATTAAATCGGGTGAAATCAAGTCGGCTATTAATTATTGCCGTATCACGAATACCCCTTCTGCGCGAATGATTGAAAAGGGAATTACCCGTATGAAGCGTCCGGTAGCCGATATTCAGGCTGCCATTGAAAATACAGGTAATATAGAAGTAGCTAAGTTGGAAAACGGACTTTCCATAATGGCTACCATTTCAAGTGGAGCTCCGATGTTAGGCTTCCTGGGTACAGTGACGGGTATGGTCCGTGCTTTCTGGAATATGGCCAATGCGGGGAATAATATTGATATTACTTTGCTTTCAAGCGGTATTTATGAAGCGATGATTACCACTGTAGGTGGACTGGTGGTGGGTATTGCTACTATGTTTGCCTATAATCATTTGGTGTATAGAGTAGATAAGGTGGTAAGTCAGATGGAAGCTCGTACGATGGCTTTCATGGATTTGCTCAATGAGCCGAACGATAAATAATGGGTGTATGGCACTGAAGAGAAGACAAAAAATATTGCCCAGTTTTAGTATGTCGTCAATGACAGACTTGATGTTTCTGTTATTGATATTCTTTATGATTACTTCGACCATGGTTTCGCCTAATGCCATTAAGGTGTTGCTCCCTCAAGGATCGGAGCAGACATCTGCCAAGCCGATGGCTCGGGTAATTATAGATAAGGAGTTGAATTATTACGGAGCTTTTGGCAAAGAAGATGAAATGCCGCTTGCCGTTGATGAAATTCCGGCATTTCTTCAGGAGTGCGCCCGGAAAGAACCGGAAATGTATGTGGCTCTTTATGCCGACGAATCGATTCCTTACCGTGAAATTGTGCGTATTCTGAATATTGCAAACGAAAATCATTTTAAAATGGTGTTGGCTACACGCCGACCTGACAAGAATTAACCGTTAAGTAATGAAACGAAGTAAGATAACGGGAATCATAGGAACAGTGGGGCTTCATGTGCTGGTGCTGTTGTTGCTTTTTCTTCTGACCCTCACCAAGCCGGATGTGCAAGAAGAAGGAGGAGTACCTGTTATGCTTGGAAATACGGAACAGGCCGCAGGGGATGCCGATCCTTATACGATGACTGAGGTCGATGTGTTGCCACAGCCGCCGGCTTCTGCACCTGAACCGGAATCAATGCCGGCTGAACCGGAAGTAAAACAGCCCTTGATTACGCAAGCAGAGGAGCCTTCCTTGCAAGTAAAAAAGGAAGAACCGAAAAAGGAAAAGCCTAAAAAGGAGAAGAAACCTCTGAAAAAAACAGAGAAGAAAACACCGCAAAAAGAACCCGAGAAAAAGGTAGAACCTGAAAAGAAACCCGAGAAAACGGAAGCCGAAAAACGGGCTGAGGCTGAACGGCTCGCTGCACAGGTGGCTGCCAGTAAAATTGCCGGAGCTTTTGGAAAAGGTTCAAAAATGGGAAATAAAGGAAATGCTGAAACCGGAGCCGGACTGCAGGGAAGTACTGCCGGAAACTCGGATGCCGGAAAAACAACGGGAGTGGGATGGAAAGGTGCTTTCGACCTGAACGGACGTTCGCTGGGAGAAGGAGGCTTGCCTGCCCCTGTATATAATATACAAGATGAAGGTAGGGTGGTGGTAACCATTGTGGTTAACCCGGCTGGACAGGTGGTGCGTACCAGCATCAATAAGCGAACCAATACTGTAAATCCTGCACTGAGAAAGGCTGCGGAAGAAGCGGCTAAAAAAGCGCGTTTTAATACGGTGGAAGGGGTGGATAACCAGAGCGGAACCATTACGTATTACTTTAAATTGAAGTAGTTTGTGCGCGTTCTTCTTGAAAGCGAACTTGCCGAACTAAAGATGTTGAAATAAAAGTGTTCAATTTTTAATTAGTAAATCTTATGAAAGCTATTTGTATCTTTTTGGCTGAAGGATTTGAAGAAATGGAAGCTATGTTTCCATTGGATATCATGCGCCGTGGCGGACTGAACGTGAAAACAGTTTCTGTTACTGGAAACAAAACTGTGGTAAGTTCTCATCGGGTGCCTGTTGTAGCCGATGAATTAATTGAGAATCTGAGTGAAGAAGATATTGAAATGATTGTCTTGCCGGGAGGAATGCCGGGAGCTACTAATCTGGATGCGCACGCCGGACTGGACAAGCTTATAAGAAATTTTGCCGCTGCCGGCAAGCCGATGGCTGCCATTTGTGCGGCTCCGCTGGTGTACGGAAAACGGGGACTGCTGAAGGGTAAAAAGGCAACTTGCTATCCGGGATTTGACCAGTATCTTGAAGGGGCTGAATATACCGGAAATATGGTGGAAGTTACCGATAACTTTATCTTGGGAAAAGGTCCGGGAGCAGCACCTGCATTTGGTTTTGCCATCCTTGAAAAACTGGCAGGAGCAGAGAAAGTTCAAGAGGTAAAACAGGGCATGTTAATGGCTTAACGACTTGACATGAAGAAGTACATCATTATTGTTGCAGGAGGAAAAGGCTTGCGTATGGGAGGAGATATTCCCAAGCAGTTTGTGCCGGTAAAAGGTAAACCGGTGCTGATGCGTACGCTGGAAGCCTTTTACGCCTATGATGAACAGATGGAACTCATTTTAGTGCTTCCGGCTAATCAGCAAGATTACTGGAAGCACTTGTGTGCCGAATACGGATTTACGCTTCCTCACCAGATTGCTTCGGGAGGTGAAACACGTTTTCATTCGGTAAAAAATGGATTGGCTTTGATTGAAGGCGGAAACGGACTGGTAGGAGTGCACGATGGGGTACGCCCTTTTGTAGCTCGTGAGGTGATTTCTGCTTGTTATGATGCGGCTGTAGAAAAAGAAGCGGTAATTCCGGTGACAGAGGTGGTAGAGACCTTGCGTCTGCTTGCCGGAAGAGAGGAAAGTAAAACCGTTCCTCGTAGTGCTTACCGATTGGTACAGACACCGCAGGTATTTACAGTAAGCTTGTTGAAACAGGCTTATGAGCAGGCTTATACCCCGGACTTCACAGATGATGCTTCGGTTGTGGAAGCATGGGGACATGCCGTTTTTCTGGTTCCCGGCAATCGGGAGAATATCAAACTGACCACACCTTTTGATTTAAAGGTAGCTGAGGCGCTGTTATAAAAGAGGGTGGGGATGTTGGATTTAGCGACACGTGATGTAAAGTATCTCCAGGGGGTAGGACCGCAACGTGCGGCTGTATTGAATAAGGAGTTGAATATTTACTCCTTACGGGACTTGCTGTATAATTTCCCTTATAAATATGTAGATAGAAGTCGTCTGTATTATATTCATGAGATAGACGGCAATATGCCTTATATCCAGTTACGTGGAAAGGTTTTAAGTTTTGAAACGTTCGGTGAGGGTCGCCAGCGGAGGCTGGTAGGGCATTTCTCGGATGGTACAGGAGTCGTTGATTTGGTCTGGTTTCAAGGCTTGAAGTTTGTGATGGGGAAATACAAGGCGAATGAAGAATATATTGTCTTTGGTAAGCCCACCGTGTTTAACGGTCGTATCAACATTGCCCATCCGGATATAGACCCGGCAGGAGAGTTGGTTTTGTCAGACATGGGTCTTCAGCCTTATTACAATACAACGGAGAAGATGAAGCGCATGAATCTGAATTCACATGCACTTGAAAAATTGATGAAGAATCTTTTTCATACGCTTCAGCATGAAATATTCGATGAGACACTAAGTCCTTCCATCATAGAACAGCATCATCTTTTGCCACTGACTGATGCGCTTTACAACATTCATTTTCCCCGGAATCCGGAATTGCTTCGCAAAGCGCAGTACCGGTTGAAGTTTGAAGAGTTGTTTTATATTCAACTTAACTTATTGCGTTATGTCAAAGAACGGAGAAATAAGTTCCGTGGACTGGCCTTTGAGAAAGTAGGCGAAATATTCAATACTTTTTATTCGAAAAATCTTCCGTTTGCATTAACGGGTGCCCAGAAGCGGGTGATAAAGGAAATGCGCCGCGATATGGGAAGTGGAAGACAGATGAACCGCTTGCTACAAGGCGATGTGGGAAGTGGGAAAACGCTGGTGGCTTTAATGACCATGCTGATAGCATTGGATAATGGTTTTCAGGCATGTATGATGGCTCCTACGGAGATTCTTGCCGCTCAGCATTATGAAACGATTTCTCACTTTCTGAAAGGAATGGATGTGCGGGTGGAGTTATTAACCGGTACGGTTAAAGGAAAGCGGAGAGAAACCATCTTGAGAGACTTGTTGACCGGTGATGTGCATATCTTGATTGGAACGCATGCGGTGATTGAAGATACGGTGAACTTTTCTTCGCTGGGGCTGGTGGTCATTGATGAGCAGCATCGGTTTGGGGTGGCACAGCGTGCCAAACTTTGGGCAAAAAATACTTGTCCTCCTCATGTGCTGGTGATGACGGCTACCCCTATTCCCCGTACTTTGGCCATGACGCTGTATGGTGACTTGGATGTTTCGGTGATTGATGAGCTTCCGCCGGGCAGAAAACCGATACAGACCATGCATCAGTTTGATAACCGCCGTGCTTCAATGTACGCTTTTCTCCGGCAACAGATTGTGGCAGGGCGTCAGGTATATATAGTGTATCCATTGATTCAAGAGAGCGAAAAAATGGATATAAAGAATCTGGAAGATGGTTATCTGCATATCTGCGAAGAGTTTCCTGAATATAAGGTGAGTAAAGTGCATGGTAAAATGAAGCCAGCTGAGAAAGAAGAAGAAATGCAGCGCTTTTTGCGGGCGGAAACACAAATTATGGTGGCAACCACTGTGATTGAAGTGGGTGTGAATGTGCCGAATGCTTCCGTCATGGTGATTGAAAATGCCGAGCGCTTCGGACTGTCGCAGTTGCATCAGTTACGTGGGCGTGTGGGGCGTGGAGCTGAACAGTCGTATTGTATTTTGGTTACGGGGTATAAGTTGACTGAAGAAACCCGTAAACGCATTGAAATTATGGTTCAAACGAACGACGGCTTTGAAATTGCTGAGGCTGACTTGAAACTGCGCGGTCCGGGTGATTTGGAAGGAACTCAACAAAGCGGAGTAGCTTTTGATTTGAAGATTGCCGATTTGGCACGTGACGGACAACTCTTGCAGTTTGTACGCGAGATAGCAGACCGCTTGCTTGAAGAAGACCCTCAGGGAGTATTGCCAGAAAATGCGATTGTTTGGCGACAACTTAAAGAACTGCGTAAGAAGAATGTAAACTGGTCGGTTATTTCTTAAGTAAATTTTCGTAGCCTTTTTGTTATTTTCGCTGTCGGGAGAGTTCCCGCAACCGATTGAATTAATTGTTTCATTTAGGGAATAATCTTAAAACCACAGTGTGACCTGTAAAAGTCACACTGTGGTTTGTACAGGTCACACTGTGGTTTTAAGTTGTCATGCAGATGAAATCGTTTTTCATTTTGCATGAGAAGAATCTTCTGTACTGCTTTGCTCCGTGTGGTTCACATTCGGTTCGGTACCCATCTGTCCTGCTTGGTCAGACGAATATCGAAAAACTGAAATTTGCCGAGTTGGGTAAAGGAAAATCCTATTTAGACAAATATAAAATGGAAATTTACCTGCTTTATCAGGAAGAATGGCTTGCTACTGGTTCAGGATATGACAATAAAATCGGTGCCTTATGGGTAAATCCAAGTACGTGTCAGCCGGTAGGTTCTACTATTGCGCATGAAATAGGTCATAGTTTCCAGTATCAGGTATATTGTGATAAATTATGTCAGGGAGAAACAGATGATTTGAAGTCGGGTTTCAGATATGGTTATGCCGGAAGCAACGGTGGAAATGGTTTTTGGGAACAATGTGCCCAGTGGCAGTCTTTCCAAGACTATCCGGAGGAAATGTTTACCTCTTATAATTTTGATGTATGGCTTAACAACAATCATCGTCATTTTGAACATGAATGGATGCGCTATGCCAGCTATTGGTTGCAGACCTATTGGACTGCTAAGCATGGGGTAGAAGCTGTTGGCAATGTTTGGAAGAAATCAGTTTATCCGGATGATGCCATTCAGACTTACATGAAGCTATATTGCGGTAATGACTGGAGCCGGATGAAGAATGAACTTTATGACTATGCCAGCCGCATGGCTACTTTTGATATTGAAGGTATGAAAGCTTATTCGGATGGTTATCTGAACCGCTATCATACTACGCTTTATCAGAACGGAGAATATTATCAGGTGGCTTATGCCAATTGTCCGGGAACGACAGGATTTAATGTGATTCCTTTAAATGTTCCGGAAGCCAATACGGTGGTTGAGGCTGATTTTGTAGGTTTGAATCCGGGGGATGCCTTATCTCCGCTTGATCCGGGCGATTATATGGAGGCAGAAGCTGTGAAGGGTAAGGTCAGAACATATAATGCTGTTGGTAATGCTGCTGATGCCGGATGGATGTGTGGTTTTGTGGTGTTGCTTGAAAACGGAGAACGTAAGTATGCCGAAGCTGTCTCGACGAAAAACGGAAAGGTAAAATTTGCGGTTCCTGCCGGTACAAAGAATTTATATTTCATTGTGTTGGGAGCTCCGGCTAAATACAAGTCAAATCCGTGGGATGAAAAAGAACTGACTGATGAACAGTGGCCGTATAAGGTGAAGTTTACGCATACTGATTTGCTTGGAAATGTAGAATTGGATATGGACGCTTCACCTCAAAATATTGAATTGACTTATAATGTTTCGATTAAAGCGGATGCTCAGAGTTATGATGGTACTCAGGTCAGCTTGGTTAATAATGGGGATATTGTAAAATTGGCAAAAGCTTTTGTGATGCAACCTTCGGTTATTTCGGCTGCTATTTTATCGCCAAAGACTGAGCCTAAGCCTGATGGTGTTGCTTTTGCTGCGGTAAAATCAGATAATACTTTTGATTATAATACTACGGCCAACGGATGGGGCTTCTGGTTTGACAGCAAAGGGCAGCCTATAGGATGGGGAGCTGATAACGATAGCTGTGTCTTTATAGAGTTTGCTGCCGATACATTCCTGTTTACCATCGGACAGTATCCGGGAAAATGCAAGGTGGGTGATACGTATCAGGTTAAAGAGGCTTTGATATATATGAAGGGTGGAACGCAATATATTGCTAGACTTACGTTTAATATTACAATAAAATAGACGTTATGTAATCTGTTTTTTTGGGGCTATTCAGAAAAAAAGAGACTGTTTCATGGATATAAATGAAATGGTCTCTTTTTTATGTAAATAGCCTTTATGTAACATGGCTGTATGTAAATGTTCGTTTTTCAACAATGAATCATGAAAATGTAACATGATAGGTAGTCTTTTGTATCATTATTGCTTAAATAAAGGAAAGAATACACTTATCTTTGTTAAGGAACATTTTTAAAACTTTTGTAAAAAGAATCAGATATATATGAAAAGACACATGTTTTTGGCTGCAGCCCTTTGGGGATGTCTTGCCGTAAATGCTGACAAACAATTTACCAGTCCTGACGGACGCTTACAAGTAACCGTATCCGATGATGCGGGAAAACCTACTTATCAGATTACCTATGACGGTGTAACATTTCTAGAAAAATCTCCTTTGGGGTTGATTACGAATATCGGAGATTATTCACAGAATATGACGTTGAGCGAAGAGATGAAACAATGCTCAATTGATGAACGATATAGTTTGAATACAATTAAGCAGCGTGATGTACATTATACCGCAACCGAAGCTGTTTGTCCGTTTGTGCGTGACGGTAAAGTCATTTATGATGTTATTTTTCGTGTGAGTAATCGTGACGTGGCTTTTCGATATAAAATGTATCCACAGCGAAATACCTTATGTAGTGTAATCGATGCAGAAGCTACTGGCTTTTCTTTGCCTGAAGGAACTACTACGTTCTTATGCCCACAGAGTAAGCCGATGGGTGGATTTGCCCGTACCTCCCCAAGTTATGAAACAGGATATACCATCGATGATGCGATGGGGAAAAATGGATGGGGTGAAGGTTATAGTTTCCCCTGTTTGTTCCGTAATGCTGATAAGGGGTGGGTGTTGATTTCAGAAACAGGAGTTGACAGTTATTATTGTGGAAGTCGTCTGTTAAATCAGGCAGGAGGACTTTATACCATAGGCTTTCCCCAGATTGGAGAATATAATGGAAATGGAACGACCAATCCGGGTCTTGCTTTACCGGGGGAAACTCCTTGGCGTACGATAACAGTGGGAACTACTTTGGCTCCTATTGTAGAAACTACAGTTCCTTTTGATGTGGTGAAACCTCTATATGAAGCATCAAAAAAATATGAATATGGTTGTGGTACGTGGAGTTGGATTATTGCTGGAGATGGAAGTATGACTTATGATGACCAAAAGCGTTATATTGATTTCTGTGCAGCTATGGGATATAGAACAGTATTGGTTGATGCACTTTGGGATACACGCGTGGGTTATGAAAAGATTGAAGAATTGGCACGTTATGCAGATTCAAAAGGTGTAGGCTTATATCTTTGGTATAATTCAAATGGTTATTGGAATGACGCTCCTCAAGGACCTAGAGGAAAGATGAATAATACCATTGCTCGCCGTAAGGAGATGAAATGGATGCAGCGTATTGGTGTACGCGGAATTAAGGTTGACTTTGTGGGAAGTGATAAGCAGGTAACTATGCAGCTGTATGAGGATATCCTTGCTGATGCAAATGATTACGGATTATTGGTTATTTTCCATGGATGTACGCTGCCGCGCGGATGGGAACGTATGTATCCAAACTTTGCAGCAAGTGAAGCTGTGCTGGCAAGTGAAAACATGAATTTCTCGCAGGAAAGCTGTGATGCTGAAGCCTTTAATGCTTGTCTCCATCCGTTTATCCGTAATACTGTAGGAAGTATGGATTTCGGAGGAAGTACACTTAACCGTTATTATAATAGCAAGAATGAACCGAGAGGTAGCCGAAGAGTGACTTCTGACGTGTTTGCCTTGGCAACAGCTGTGCTTTTCCAGAGTCCGGTTCAACATTTTGCACTTGCGCCGAATAATATGACTGATGCACCGGCGTGGGCTATTGATTTTATGAAACAAGTTCCTACTACTTGGGATGAAGTGCGTTTTATTGATGGTTATCCGGGTAAATATGTAGTAATGGCACGCCGTCATGGTGATACTTGGTATGTAGCAGGTATTAATGCGCAGAAAGAAATACTTAAGCTGAAAGTTACGTTACCTATGTTTGAGGCAGGAACTAAGGTGAAACTTTTCAGTGATGACAAAGAGCTGCAAGGTGCTGTAAAAGACGTAAAACTGAATAAAAAACAGGAAATTACGCTCTCTATTCCTTGCAATGGGGGTATTGTAGTGACAAATAACTAAGAATAGACGATTATGAAAAGAACAGTTTTTGCATTGATTGCCAGTATTGCGATATGTGCTCCTATGGCAGCGCAGACTTCATGGACGGCAGATAATGGGAATGGCACTTATACGAATCCACTGTTTTATGATGAGTTTTCCGATCCAGATATTATCCGGGTCGGTGATGATTTCTATCTGGCAGGGACCACGATGCATGCTATGCCTGGCTTGGTGGTGCTTCACTCCAAGGATTTAGTGAACTGGAAATTTTTGAGTTATGCTTTTGAAAGCCTTAAGGTGGGTGAAGAGTTTAATCTTGAAAACGGGAAAGAAGCATACGGACAAGGTATTTGGGCTCCATGTATTCGTTATCATAAAGGGAAATTCTATATATTCTCAAATATTAATGGGTATGGTATGCAGGTCTTTATAGCCGATAACCCGTCCGGACCATGGGAGCATAAAGAGATGGGAGGTGATATTTATGATCTCTCAGTGCTGTTTGATGATGATGGAAAGATTTATGCGGTATATAAATATGATGAGGTGCGGATGATTGAGGTGAAACCAGATTTCAGTGGTTATGTAGAAGGAAGTGAGAAAGTCATTATTCCTGCTGGTAATGCCATGGGTGAAGGACATCATTTTTATAAGATAAACGGTAAATACTATATTATCAGTGCCAATTATTCGCCGATAGGGCGGATGCAGTGTGCACGTGCTGATTCTCCGGAAGGTCCTTACGAAACGGTGACTATAAGTACAAAGGAAACTATGGGGACGGAACGTGTATGGGGAGTAAGTAATGTGGGATTAGGAACTCCGGTTCCGGAAGATGGTACGAAATTCAATTTGTGGAAACCGGCTGCCAATGATTTTGGAGCGGTTCCTTTGCATCAAGGAGGTATTGTGGATTTACCGAATGGTGACTGGTGGGGATTTTCGATGACTGATTTTCGCTCGGTAGGGCGTACTACTTGCTTGTCGCCGGTGACTTGGGCTGATGGGTGGCCTTACTTTGGACTGCCTGGAAATCTGGGCAGAAGTCCGCGAACATGGGTGAAGCCGAATGTTGAAGTGAAAGTAGAGCCTCATGCTCCATATCAGAGGAGTGATGATTTCGGGGGAAAGCAGTTACTCCCTATTTGGCAATGGAACCATAATCCGGTAAACAGCAAGTGGGAATTGAATCGTAAGGAAGGTGTATTACGTTTACACACAATGCCTGCCCGTCAATTCCTGTGGGCGAAAAATACGTTGACACAGCGTGGTATAGGTCCGATATCTTCGGCTACAGTATTATTGGATGCAGCAAAACTGAAGAAAGGAGATATTGCTGGTTTGGGGTTACTGAATATGCCATATGCAACATTGGGTGTTACTCCTGAGAAAAAAGGATATACTTTGCACTGGTATGCGCAGGAGGATGGCAGAAAACAAGAGGTTGCATTAGAAAATTCATGCATTTATTTACGCGTGACGGGGGTTTTTGATTGTGATATGGCGCAATTCAGCTATAGCTTAGATGGACATACATTTATTAATATAGGTGACAGCGTGTGTATGCCTTATCAGTTGAAAACGTTTCAGGGTACGCGTTATGCTCTTTTTGCCTATAATACAGAAGGTAGGAATGGAGGATATGCGGAGTTTGATGACTTTAAAGTAGATGAGCCGATGGCAGATCGATCTGCTAATCTTCCGCTTGGAAAGGTAATTAGGTTGACAAATAGAGGGAATGGCAGCCTGGTATGGGCGAGTGCGCATGGCATGCTCCGTTCGGCAGGTAAAAATTCGAAGGAAGCAAAGAGTAAAGCTTGCCTTTTCAAAGTACATGATAGAGGACAAGGACGTGTAGCTTTGGAGGCTCTTGATGGCAGTGGCTTTGTGACTGTGGTAGGTGCCGGACTGGCTGCTGATGTACGTACGTTGAAACAAGAAAGTGAAGGAAGTCTTTTCCAGTGGCAAGATATGCTTTACGGACAATGTATGCTTCTTTCCTTGAAGACTCAACGTTTTGTTGGACTTAATCCGGAAACAGGTGAACCTTATTCTGCCGACTGGTCGGGAGCAGATCCTGACCGGAAAGATGGAACGGTATTTACCTGGAAGATTATAGAACCTTAATTTAAATTTCTTATATCTTAATAGTTCGCTTATGAAACGAAGTGCTTTTTCTTTAATTATGTTAGCTTCTGCTTTTGCAGCACAGGCACAAGATCCGATAATTCAGACAAATTATACGGCTGATCCATCGCCGATTGTTCTAAATGATACGATTTTTCTTTATACTTCGCATGATGAAGACGATGCAACTGGATTTAAAATGTTAAACTGGTTGTTATATACTTCTACTGATATGGTAAATTGGACAGATCATGGAGTGATTGCATCGCTTGAAGATTTTAAGTGGAGAAAACGTGATAATGGTGCGTGGGCGCAACAGGTAGTGACACGTAACGGAAAATATTATATGTATTGCCCGCTCCATGGAAATGGAATAGGGGTATTAGTATCTGATTCTCCTTACGGACCGTTTAAGGACCCACTGGGAAAACCTTTGGTCTGGCAACAAGAGCACTGGAATGATATCGATCCGACTGTTTTTATTGATGATGACGGACAGGCTTATATGTATTGGGGAAATCCTGATTTATATATGGTAAAACTGAATGAGGATATGATTTCTTATTCGGGAAAGATTGAAAAACTGAAAACTCCTGAGCATTATCAGGAAGGACCTTGGTTTTATAAACGTGAAGGTAAGTATTATCTGGCTTATGCTTCTACTTGTTGTCCGGAGGGGCTAGGATATGCTATGAGTGACAAACCGACTGGACCGTGGACCTTTAAAGGATATATCATGCGACCCACTGACCGTGATCGTGGAAATCATCCGGGTATTGTAGATTATAAGGGTAAAACCTATGTGTTTGGTCAGAGTTATGATTTGCTGAAAATTGATACACCTCAGCATTCTGAAAGACGTTCGGTGAATGCTGCTGAAATGAAATATAATCCAGATGGAACGATACAAGAAGTTCCTTACTGGAAAGATACTGTGTTGGAACAAATCGAACCTTTGAGTCCATACCATCGAGTGGAAGCTGAAACCATGGCTTGGGGAAAAGGCTTGAAGACTGATAAAAAAGCAGAAAGAGAAATTTATGTAACAAAAATAGATGATGCTGATGCATTGACTGTAAGAGGAGTAGATTTCGGGAAAAAGGGTGCGAAACGATTTACGGCTTCTGTGGCTTCTGCTTTGGGAGCTTGTTCGATTGAAATTCATCTGGATAGTGCAGAGGGACCTTTGGTTGGTAAACTGAATATAGAAAAAACTGGTGGCATGGATCAATATAAGGAATTTACTTGTAAAATTAAGGGAGCAAAAGGAATCCATGATTTGGTCTTCCGCTTTACAGGAAGTGCAAAAACCGATTTGTTTAACTGGGATTATTGGAAATTTGAAAAGTAATTTACTATGAAACGACATTTGTTTTTTTTGGCAGCTTGTATGGCTGCGGTTGCCTTACAGGCGCAGAATCCGATTATACAGACATCTTATACAGCTGATCCAGCCCCGATGGTATATAATAATCGTTTATATCTTTATACCAGTCATGATGAGGATGGCTCTACTTGGTTTACCATGAATGACTGGAAACTTTATTCTACAGATGATATGGTGAACTGGACAGAGCATCCTGTTCCTTTGTCATATAAAACATTTGAATGGGCAGGTGGTGATGCGTGGGCTGCCCAATGTATTGAACGGAATGGGAAATTTTATATGTATGTGCCTGTAACCGATCGTAAAGGGGCTACTGCCATTGGTGTTGCTGTGGCAGATTCACCTTACGGACCTTTTTATGATCCGTTAGGAAAACCGTTGGTGCAAACTGACTGGGGTAATATTGATCCGACGCCGTTTGTGGATGATGATGGTCAGGCATACTTATACTGGGGTAATCCGAACTGCTTTTATGTTAAGCTGAATGAGGATATGATTTCTTTTGAAGGGGATATTGTGAATGTGCCGATGACTGAAAAAGCATTTGGTAAGCGTGAAGGGAATCCGGAACGTGCCACTTTATATGAAGAAGCTCCTTGGTTGTATAAGCGGAAGGAAGTATATTATTTGTTCTTTGCTGGAGGACCGCTTCCTGAACATTTAGGTTATGCTACAAGCTCCACTCCGGCTGGTCCATGGAAGTATGGAGGAATAATGATGCCTGCTGAAGGGGGGAGTTTCACCAACCATCCAGGTATTGTAGATTTCAAGGGAAATACTTATTTGTTCTATCATAATGGAGCACTTCCTGGAGGAGGTGGATTTAACCGTTCGGTGTGCGTACAGCCTTTGACCTTTAATGCTGACGGAAGTATTTCAAGCATGAAGATGGATAAGCAAGGTATTCGTAAAAGTCTGTCGCCGCTGAACCCGTATCAGAAAACAGAAGCAGAAACGATTGCTTGGTCGGAAGGAATGAAGAGTTTCCAGTCTCCTCAAGTGGGGGTATTTCTAACAGCGTTGCGCGATGATGCTTTTGTTAAGGTGCGTGAAGTGGATTTTGGTAAGGAAGGAGCGTCTCGTTTCATTGCTCGTTTAGGAACCACTCATAATGAGAAGATTTTGATGGAAGTGCGTTTAGACAGTAAAGACGGGCAGTTGCTGACTACGATGCGCGTACCACGTACCGGAGGCAGCGACCGATGGCGTCTGGTTGAAGCTGAAGTTCAGAAAGTAACAGGTGTACATGATGTATATTTTGTCTTTAAAGGAAGAGTTCCTAAGGATTTGGCTTATTTTGACTACTGGCGTTTTGTTAAATAATGGCTGTATCGTATGAAGAAATATATTTATTTGAAGCCTTGTTTACTTGTCATCTGAAGTCTTGTCAACTAATAAGTTGGGCTTTTGCGAAACTTGAAATACTTAATTTTATTGGGAATATCCAGAAATTCTATTGTCTGGAAGAAGAGAGACCGTTTCACTTTGAGGCTGAAACGGTCTCTCTTTTGCATGAATGCAGGAATAGGTATGAAAATATGCATGAGGTTATTATTTTGACCGATTTGAGACCCTTTATGACCTATTTATATACATAACGTTTCGTCAGACCACATTATCTTTGCAAAGATGAAAAACCAAATTCATAAGCTAAATATCATGAAAAAACTATTGAGTTTCGGATTGTCGCTCTTATTGACCTTAGGAGAGATGTCCGTTGTGTCTTCTTGCTCTACGTCGGGGCCAAAAGAAACTTTTGAGGTTGGGAAAAATACTTTCCTGTTAAATGGGCAGCCTTTTGTAGTAAAGGCAGCTGAAGTGCATTATCCGCGTATTCCGGAACCTTATTGGGAGCAACGCATTTTGTCTTGCAAAGCATTGGGCATGAATACGCTTTGTCTGTATGTTTTCTGGAATTTGCATGAACAGCAACCCGGTCAGTTTGATTTTACTGGAAACAAAGATTTGGCTAAGTTTTGCCGCCTGGCACAGAAACATGGCATGTATGTCATTGTTCGTCCCGGTCCTTATGTATGTGCAGAATGGGAAATGGGAGGATTGCCTTGGTGGTTATTGAAGAAACAAGATGTACAGCTTCGTACACAAGACGCTTATTACATGGAACGCGTAGGCTTGTTTATGAAGGAAGTGGGCAAGCAGCTGGCTGATTTGCAGATTTCGCGTGGCGGAAATATTATCATGGTGCAGGTAGAAAATGAGTATGGTTCATATGGTATTGATAAACCGTATGTTTCTGCTATCCGTGACATGGTAAAAGAGTCGGGATTTACGGATGTTCCTTTGTTCCAGTGTGACTGGAGTTCGAACTTTACGAATAATGCCTTGGATGATTTGCTTTGGACCGTAAACTTCGGAACTGGGGCAAACATCGACGAGCAGTTCCGAAAATTGAAAGAACTGCGTCCTGAAACTCCGCTGATGTGTAGTGAGTTCTGGAGCGGCTGGTTCGACCATTGGGGAAGAAAGCATGAAACCCGTGATGCGGCTACCATGGTGAGCGGTATTAAGGATATGCTTGACCGGAATATTTCTTTCAGCTTGTATATGACTCACGGAGGAACTACTTTCGGCTGGTGGGGAGGTGCTAATAACCCGGCTTATTCGGCTATGTGTAGTTCGTATGACTATGATGCACCTATCAGTGAAGCCGGATGGACTACTCCGAAATATTTCCAGTTGCGTGAATTGTTACAGCAATACACGCCCGACAGCATAACGTTGCCTGAACCTCCGGCTCCGTTCCCGGTAATCGAAGTGCCGGCTATTACCGACTGGCAGGTAGCTCCTTTGTTTAGTAATCTGCCCGAACCGAAGCAGAGCGAAAAAATCCAGCCGATGGAAATGTTCGATCAGGGATGGGGAAGTATTCTTTACCGCACCACTTTGGCGGAAGATGTAAACGGTACGTTGCATATCGATGAGGTGCACGACTGGGCTCAGGTATTTGTCGACGGTAAGTTGCTGGGACGTTTAGACCGCCGTCGCGGAGAGTTTACTTTACCGTTGAAGGGCGGTTTGAAAAAAGGAACTCAGCTGGATATCTTGGTTGAAGCAATGGGACGTGTAAACTTTGACAAGTCAATTCATGACCGTAAAGGTATAACCAATAAAGTGGAAGTGGTAAACGCTGATAAAGCGATTGCCTTGAATAACTGGAGTGTGTATAATTTGCCGCCGTTCTACGAATTTGTGAGCAATAAGAATTACAAGCCGGGAAAAGCTTTGCAGGCACCTGCTTATTATAAGGCTACCTTTACACTGGAGAAAACCGGAGATACTTTCCTTGATATGCAAACATGGGGAAAAGGTATGGTATGGGTAAACGGTCATGCTATGGGACGCTTCTGGGAAATTGGTCCTCAGCAGACTTTATTTATGCCGGGTTGCTGGCTGAAGGAAGGTGAGAACGAGATCATCGTGCTCGACCTGAAAGGTCCAGCTGAAGCAAAGGTCGTAGGGTTAAAACAGCCTATTCTGGACATGCTTCGTGAAAAAGCTCCGGAAACGCATCGTAAGGATGGTCAGAACTTGAAACTTTCATCAGAAAAAGTGAGTCATCAGGGAACTTTCAGTCAAGGAAACGGATGGCAGGAAGTGAAGTTCTCAGCTCCAGTGAGCGGTCGCTTCTTCTGCCTGGATGCACTTTCCAACTATGATGGTACGAATATTGCTTCTATCGCCGAATTTGATGTGCTGGGGGCAGACGGAAAGCCTGTGTCACGCGAACCGTGGAAGATTATGTATGCCGATAGTGAAGAAACGCGTAGTGGAAACCGCACGGCTGATAAGGTGTTCGATTTGCAGGAAAGTACATTCTGGCAAACGGTAGATAATACGGCTTATCCGCATCAGTTGGTTATTGATTTGGGTAAAGAGTATAAGGTTACCGGATTCCGTATGCTTCCTCGTGCTGAGGCTGGTGCGCCCGGATTGATTAAGGATTATAAAGTTTATGTGAAAAAAGCTGACTTTAAATATTGAATCTCATTGATGAGGGGCTCTGTATGACTCTTCATTACTTTCTAAATTTAATTATATTCAATGACGAAAACGCTTTGACGTTCTGAGAGGAATGTCAAAGCGTTTTGTTTGTTTTGCCTAATCGTGTGGATTGACTTGTTTAGGCACTCTGAATGCTGTGGAAAATATGGATGTAAAAAAATACTCTTGAAAACTTCGTCAAGCTTTCAAGAGTATTTTATAATGGTGAATCTTGTTTCAGATTACTTTTTCATGCGGTTACCATAACGGCTCATGAACTTATCAACACGTCCTGCTGTATCTACCAATTTAGATTTACCAGTGTAGAACGGGTGTGAGCTGCTTGAAATTTCAAGCTTAACGCAAGGATAAGTTTCGCCTTCGAATTCTACTGTGTCTTTAGTAGCACAAGTTGAACGAGACAAGAACATGTCACCGTTTGACATGTCTTTAAATACTACCGGACGGTAGTTTT
>ERZ773243.625-NODE-625-length-48886-cov-7.086789_pt1 | contig 48886 bp, 35 predicted proteins | sample MGYA00580520_ERZ773243 | MGnify/ENA primary metagenome ERZ773243 (study PRJEB29015, sample SAMEA2737747) | human gut metagenome | biome: human gut; feature: human-associated habitat; material: faeces | place: China | collected 2012 ... | reverse complement strand
AGCGTCTGCCTTACAAGCAGAATGTCAGCGGTTCGATCCCGTTAGCGCCCACCATTGAAATTCAGCACTTTGAGAAATCAAAGTGCTTTTTTGTTTTTATATTATAATATAAAAACAAATGTTGAAAGTCGTTTGCGAGGTATTTTTGTTTCTAAATTTACATTAGCCTGAAAAAATTCATATCCATTTGTAGATGAATATGAATTTTATGCTGTTCATTGGGATTTGTAGTATAATGGAAAGAAATAAAAGCAAGCTCACTAAGCTGATAAGGAGATGTTATATATGAGCAAGACTTATGATTATTTAAAAGAATTTGGTGTGTTTTATGTTGCAACCAATAACGGCGGTGTCCCTGCTGTTCGTCCCTTTGGTGCTGTAATGGAAAAAGACGGCGTTTTGTATCTTGTAACTGCAACCATGAAGGATGTGTACAAACAACTTAAGGCAGACCCTGCAGTTCAATTGGCAGCAACAAAGGCTGGTACTCTTACTTGGCTGCGTATCAGCGGTAAAGCAGAGGAATGCACTAGCAAGGAAATGAAGCAGGCTATGCTGGATGCTTGCCCGATTCTGGTAAATATTTATCAAAATGCTGATAATCCTGTAATGACCCTATTTGCTATTAAGGATATGGAAGCTAAGCTTTATAAGGATGATGGTACTGTAGAAGTACTTTAAATTTTAACCGTCGCTGATTTAAACTGTACAAGCTTATATTGACGAGGTGTACTATGAAAAAATTTAATGCTGTATTTTTAGCGGCAATGCTTTCCTTTGGTACTGTAACCGTAGTTACTCCGCCTAAGGCTGAGGCCTTCGATTGGTTTAGCGTTGCTGCCAGAGCAGTAGTTGCTTCACAGCAAAAGGCTGCTATTGTAGAATCTTTGGAATATTATGATGGAGAAGGCAGAGATAAGCTGATGGAGGAGCTCAAGGAGCAAAATGGTGTTAACTATGATCCAACGGCCAATGCTATGCTGGAACGCATAATGACTAATATGTCTGCCGGAATTGCCAAAAGTGATGCTACAATTATAGAAAAGCCTTATCGTTATTTTGTCAATAATGATAAGTCCTTCAATGCTTTCTGTGCCTTAGGTCATAATGTATCAGTAAATATTGGTGCCTTTGAATTTGTCAATTATAATGAAGAAATGTTAGCAGCTATCATTGCCCATGAAATGGTTCACGGACAGAAAAATCATTCTCTGAACGGTGCCAAAAAGAAGCTTAGCGTTGATGTGGTTTTGGCGTCAGTTGGCGGCGAGCTAGGTGTTGGCAGTATTATTGCGGCCAATGTAGTAGCGGCTCATGCCAAGAACTCAGGTATCACTAAAAAGAATGAGTGGGAAGCAGACAATATTTCCTTTGAATATATGGCAAATGCAGGCTATAATGTTGGCGCCTGCGCTGCAGTATGGCAGCAGGTTCTGGAACAGCAAAACCATCGTTCTAATATTCTTCAGGATATTCTTGCGCCTTCAACTCATCCGTCTCCTGATGACAGACGTGATAACTTTGCTAAGAAGATGTATGAGTACAGCAATAAAAAGGTTAAGGTCGATGAAAAAACAGGTGCTATTTTAGTTAATGGCAAGGAGTTTACCATACCTGCAGCTGCTAATACAATGAGTAGTAAGCAGCGTGCGTATTATTTAGCTGGCAATTTGGCTGAGATGTATCATAAAGGGCAGGAAAAATCCAATGCTTATGTGAGAGATAATGTAGTTTATGTAGGCAATATTGGTATAATGAGCGCTTTAAATGGTGATAAATCAGCAGCTGCCTTAGCTGCAAAGCTAAATTCAATTAAATAACAATAAAAATGCTAGTCCTAAATATAGGGTTAGCATTTTTTATTATTGTTATAATATATAGATGAATTTATATTAAAGTGATAATAAATATGAATAAGCTTATAAAATATATAATTTGTATTCAAGATAGAAGATAATTGCAATTGATTATTAATTACTGAAAAGATAATAAATACTATTGTGTTTAATAGTATTTGTTTGACGAAATGTGCTTATAGTGCTATAATATGGTAAGTTAAATAGTAATAATTCTTAGACATAAATCGCAGAAATTTTTGCGAGCTAATCCCGTTAGCTTGTTGTTTAGGAATTACAGTTCCTACTACGAGCGATGGTAAACTGTCTGAAGATGAGGAAGCAGTCTCCTTTTTTGACGGTAGGGACTGCTATTTTTATTTTATGATTAAGATTGTAAAAGCAAAGGATGGTTAAAAATGAGTGTATTTTCTGGTGCTATTGATTATTTCGTAAAGGGTGGCCCCTGCATGTGGCCTTTACTTTTCTGCTCTATTATTGCTATTGCTATTGGTGTTGAACGTTATCTGTTCTTCCGTAAAGCATTAGTAGGTGTGGACTTTGTTAACAAGTTCTGTAGAATGATGAATGACTTTAATATTGTAGGTGCTCACGACCTGGCTACCAAGGCTAATGGTGAGGGAGCAAAAATGGCAGTAGAGGTATTGGAAATCCCTGATGATTTAGGCAGTCGTCTGGAGTCTTTGGTATACGCAAAGGCTGACCGTATTATTGATGACCTGGAAAAAAACATTAACTATCTTGGTGTTGTAATTGGTCTGGCTCCTATGCTTGGTCTGTTGGGTACTATTACCGGTATGATTTCCTCCTTTAATGCACTTAACGAACGTACTCAAAACCCTATGGCAGTTACTGCAGGTATTGGCGAAGCGTTGATTACTACTGTTTTTGGTCTGTGCATTGCTATTATGGGTATGTGCATTCATGCTTATCTGGCAGGTAAAATTAAGACTGAGACTTTGAACGTTTATGAAATTGCCAGCACTCTGACTGACATTATTCAGGCAAAAAATAACGGCAAAAACTAAAGGTGGGATTATAATGCGTAGAGGTAGACATAGAAGAGGACTTACACCTCCTGAAATAATGCTGAGTCCCATGATTGACATGATTTTTCTGCTGCTGGTATTTTTTATCATCAGCACAATGTATATGAGCGAGCTGAAAACAATACCTATTCGTCTGCCAGTTGCTCAAAATGCTGAGACTGTCAGCAAAAGCAGTTTTAATGTTACTGTAAAAAAAGACGGTACCATTTATTTGGATGAAGATCAGATGGATATTGAACAGCTTGTGGCAAATGCTGCTATGGAAAGCAAGCGTGACTCCTCCTTCTCTGTAATTATTCGTGCAGAGGGCGACGCTGAGTACAAAACAGTTATCAAGCTTATGGATAAGCTTAAGGGAGCAGGAGTGACACGCTTTGGCCTGGCTACAGATGTAGGTGATGGCAAATGACGGACGAGCAAAAACGATTTAACAAGGGTCTGATTTTCGCCCTTGGCTTTCATATCGTCGTTGCTGGAATTTTAGGTATCCTGGGCTTTTCCTTTGAGACTACGCGTCCTCCACAGGTATTAGAGGTTACTTTGAGTGGTGGTGGCCCTGCTGCTGCCGTTCAGGAGGAAGTAATCGAAGAAAAAATAGAACAGGTAACTAAGGAAGACATCGTCGATAAAAAGCTTAAGCCCAAGAAGGAGCAGCGCCAGGTTGAGAAAAAAGTTATAGCAAATCCCAATGCTAAGCCTAACCCTAATGCCAAGGTTGTAGCTGAAGGCGGTACCGGAACTGGCGAAAGTTCTGAAGCAGGCGGTGGTGAGGGCGCAGGAAGCGGCAGTGGCAGTGCACAGGGAGTACCTGTAACTCCTCCAAGAATTGTTTCATCTGTACGCCCGCCGTATCCTTCTTCCGCACGTAACGCCTCTATTGAAGGCACAGTATATGTAAAGATGCTGGTAAATGCTAGTGGCAAGGTAGAGGAAGCCTTTGTATCACAATCCTCTGGCAACGCAGCTTTAGATGAATCTGCAGTTAATACAGTTTATAAATGGCGTTTCAGTCCGGCACGAGATACTTTCAAGGAAAAGGTTTCCTGCTACATTACCATTCCGGTTAATTTCCGATTAAACAGATAAGCAAGTAATAGGGATTGAGATAATCAATCCCTATTTTTTTGAAGTAAATCATAAGTAACGCTTATTCCAGATCAACAGTTAAGCTGTTGATCTTATTTTTATTAGAAATATTTAAAGCAGTTTCTCATAACAAATAGTAAAATATACAATATATGTGTAAATACTAGAAATTATTCTTGACTGAACTATTAGTATACAGTTTAAAATGACAAAAGTAAATGGAGGTAGATTATGTCGGAAAAGCTTTGTACACTGTCAACTAAGGATAGGGTTTATTTTTATGATAAAAGCATAGTGGTGTTTTTTGCAGGAAAGAGAAAGGTTCTAAGTACTTCTACCTATAATGGTTGGTATCATGAGGATTATACTGCTGTCTATAATTATGACGGCAAGCAAGGCTCTGGTATGCCTTGTGAGGTTCTTGCTGATACTTATGAGGAGCATATGCGTCTTATTTCTAAACGTTTAGCTCTTAATCCGGATCGAGTCAGCGGTATGAGCACTGCGGCTAGTATGGAGAATGCAGTTATTGAAAGTCTTTCCTACAAGGAATTGACCGTAACGGCAATCGTTACTGCAGGTATAGAAACTAATGGTGGCAGAGTTGGAGACCCTGCTGACTACTATAGTCCTATTGAAAAGCCAGATAGATTTGGCACTATTAATATCATACTCGTATTTAACTGTGATATGCCAGCAGGTACAATGGCTAGAGCACTAGTTACCTGTACAGAAGCTAAAACTGCTGCGATTCAGGAGCTTTTGGCAGGCAGCAACTATTCTACAGGTTTGGCAACTGGGTCAGGAACAGACCAAACGATTATTATAGCTAATCCTGAAAGTAAACTCTGTTTTGAAGGAGCGGGCAAGCACTCTAAAATGGGTGAGCTGATAGGAAAGGTAGTTATAAAGGCTGTTAAGGCTGCTCTTAACAAACAATCTGGGCTAAATCCAGAGTATCAGCATAATGCTTTTCGTCGTATGAAACGTTTTGGCATAACACCTGGAACTATGTGGAAGCTTTACAGCGAAATTACTGGTGCTAAGGTAAAGCCTGTGTATCTTGTTGAAGCAGAAAAGCTGGCTACTGCAGACAAAATGCTTACAACAACATCTCTATACATTCATCTAATAGATCAGTTGCAGTGGAAGCTTATAAATGAAGAGGAGGCCAGAGAAGCGGGAAATATGCTACTTAAGCATTTATCACATAGCTACTCTGTCGAAGATGTAGAACTGACTAGAGCAGATATAGATGAAATGACTGCTGTTTGGTGTAGACTCTTTAATATGATTGTAGCAAGTACCCTTGAAGAAGCAGACGTAGCTGAAGGTGACTTATCAGTTAAAGCTGATTAAGTATATAGAAAATTATCAGAAATATTTCTGGTAGATAATTTTTTAGGAGGTAAGAATATGACCTGTACACACGCTAACTTTGAAATTCCTACTGACCCTCATGGTAAACGCCGTTATGAAAGTGCTATGAAGCATGTTGAGGCTGCTAAGAAGGCTGGAAAATCTAGTGAAGAAATTCACGCAATCTTTAAAAAAGTAATGGAGCATGATCCTATGGATATTGATTCTATTCCTAAGGATGAAGCTCATGCCAAATATCGTACAGCTATGATTCACATGAAGGCTGCATTGGAACATGGCAAAACTTCTGAGGAAGCACATGCTATGTTCAAAAGAATTATGAACGGCGAAAGCACTGGCTGTCATAAAAAATAACTAAGACACTAAAATAAGCTGGGATAAAACTATCTTCATAAACTAAAACAAGGCTCGAGTTTGAGTATTTCTCAAATTCGAGCCTTGTTGCTTATGTATGAATTTAAAAGCTTTTGATTCAGATACTATCTTATGATTTTCTGCTTAAATTGTAGTTTGAGCTGCATCTCTTTTATTTGGCAATCTGCATGAAAATCATATTGAAATATTTATCACAGTCTTTGGTAAGCCAGTGATTTTCAATAGGTAGTACGTAAATATCACCAATAATCTTAAACTGGTTAATGTTAATAAATTTTTGCAGCTCAACAGATATTCGTCCACAATTTTGACAATAGGTGCCCTTAAAAAAATATTCCAGATAGAGACCTTCTGGCAGTTCAAGGGTTGCTGAGCGTTTATGTTGCGGTGAATTATAAATATAGGAGAAAAACGCTTTTGATTGACTGGTTTCGGGTTTGGTAAAAAAATCCTCCTGTTCGATAGACCAGCCAACATGTTTTTCCAAAGCCCAATGGTTGTGGAATGTTTTTTGAGTATGGTTCGTAAATTTCATAATACGTTTTTTACCGTTATCACTTGGCACTAAGGAAGTAATGCGTATTAGGCGCGTTTTATGACTGGATAGTAATGGTTGGTCTAAGATGACATGATCGAACATTGCAAGGTTGTCTGTAACATTATCCAAGGCTCTAAGCACTCGTTCATTGTCTTTAATTATTTCCCTACATTCAGTTCTTTTTTTCTGTATAACCTGTTCAAATTTATCCTTGCCACGATGATCAAGAAATTCCTTGATATCCGCAATACTTATATTAAGATTGCGCAGGTTGACTATGATTTCCAAATCCAGATATTGCTTAATAGAATAATGGCGATAACCATTTTCACTGATGTAGTCAGGTGATAAAAGATTAATCTTATCGTAATAGAGCAAAGTTTGTTTTGATATATTGAAAAGCTTAGCTAATTCACCAGCAGTAAAATAGTTCTGGGTGTTTTCTCTTTTCATAATTATTCTCACACATCCTTGACAATATAACTAGTATATACTATAAAATTTTAATAATTTCATATAGTGCATTATATCATATTGTTTCAAATAGTGCTAAAAAATATGGATGTTTTTCCTTTGATTTTGGCACTAAGCGTTTGTACTATAATTTTAACAAATGTGGAGGAGCTATGAAGAAGATTGCTATTTATGGCAAAGGCGGTATAGGGAAATCTACGACAACAGCTAATATTTCAGCAGCTTTAAGCGAAGCTGGCTTAAAGGTTTGTCAAATTGGCTGTGATCCTAAAAACGATTCTACAAGGCTTTTGCTAGGAAGAATTTGCAAGCAAACAGTTTTAGACTGTGTCAGAGATAAAGAAGATGTAAAAGCTGATGATATTCTGCATTATGGATACAATAATGTTAAATGCGTTGAGGCTGGTGGTCCAGAGCCTGGTGTAGGCTGTGCGGGACGAGGAATAATAGTTGCTTTAGAAAAGCTAAAAGCACTTTCCATTATTGAAGATGAGGATGTAATCCTTTATGACGTATTAGGCGATGTGGTTTGTGGCGGTTTTGCAGTTCCTATTCGTGAAGGCTATGCAACAGATATTTATATTGTTTCATCTGGAGAATTAATGAGCCTATATGCAGCTAATAATATCGCTAAAGGTGTAAAGCGTTTTGCAATGCGTGGTGGTGTTCGTTTGGGTGGTATTATTGGCAATAGTCGCAACACACCTAATGAACATAAGCTTTTGGAAGAATTTGCTAAACGTCTAAATACTAAGCTAGTAGCCTTTATACCTAGAGATGTGATTGTCAATAAAGCAGAAAATCAGCGTCAGACGGTTATACAATATGCTCCTGAATCTGGTCAGGCTGAGGTTTATCGTCAGCTTGCACAAAAAATTGTCGCGAATGATGAGCTTGACGTACCAACTCCCATGACATTTGAAGAATTGGAAAATTTGGTGGCTGCATATGGGGATTAAAACAAAACGCTTTATTGCCAGTCGCAAAAGCTGTAGCTGTAGCATGCCTGGTGTATGGCGTGCAGTTGCCCATTGTCAGGGATTTGTTGTTATTTTTCATAGCCCTAGAGCTTGTGCCCATGTTGCAAGAACTATGGATATTAATTCACATTTTCGTAGTCTTGCAGATGAGCAGGGTGATGGTACTGCAACTATACCATTACTCAGTAGTCAGCTGGAAGAAAAGCATACAATTTTTGGCGGTGCTGAACGGTTAGAAAAATGTATCACCTATGCTGTAGAAAAATATACTCCTCAATGTATTGTTATTGCCAATTCCTGTGTAGCAGGTGTAATAGGTGATGATGTAGTTTCTGTAGCTAGAGATGCTCAAGAAAAATATCAACTGCCAATTCTTACTGTAGATAGCTACGGATTTTTAGATGGAGAGTATTACGAAGGCTATTTTTTTATGACAGAAAATCTTATAGACCATTTTGTCAAACTGCTTCCGAAGGAAAAGAAAACAGTAGTACTTTTGGGGGATAATGGTGGTCCTTGGGGGCATTATGCTAAAGAGGTAACTAGACTGCTTAATGCTTTAGGTATTAAGGTTATAGGTCAATTTCCTGGGTACATGTCCTTTGATGAAATACAGAAGCTTGGCAGAGCAGAAGGCTGCATTGTTTTAGGTGGTCGTGGGCACACATATGTAGGACTGAACAGGCTGGCTCGTAAGCTTTATCAGCAGTGTGATATTAAATATCTTGCTAATATCTATCCTTTGGGCTGGCATGGAACAGAGCGTTGGCTCCAGGAAGCTGCTGACTTATTTGAATGCAGTGATAAAGCATCAGAAAGTATTTGGCAGGAAAGACAAAGCCTGCTTCATGGCTTGAGCAAATATCTGCCTGTTACTAGAGGAAAAGCCACTGTGCTTTGTATTGGTCGCTGGCTAATGTATTTTCATCCAGCGGGAATTTTGGAAATTATAAAAATGCTGCAGCTGGACTTGAAGGGTATTATTCTGTTAGATGCCTATGATGAAGCTCATAGACAGGAAATGCTTGAACTTATTAGGAGCTGTACAGACAAACCTATTTATAGTACTAAGGACGGCGAAGAGCTTCTTAGTCAGGCTGATTTGGTGCTGACTACTCATGAGCTGCAGAATCCTGAACTGAAACAGATTTTTCTGCCCATGCTGCCACAGGTTGGCACAACAGGCGCTTTGCATCTTATGGAAATCATCTATAGAACAATGAGAAGCCGTTTGCAGCAGGGGGGGGTTGTGTATGTCTGATAAACCATGGGGAAATATCTGTAATCGTGTAGATACCTGTGCTTTGACTGGTGCAGGAGCCTTTTGCGCAGGCATTCCTGGTTCTGAGATTTTAGTCAATGGTCCTTTATGGTGCTATTTTTATGCTTTACGATATTTGGAGCATGCTGATTATCATATGGCAGAACGTTTTCACGGTTCCCAGCCCGATAATAGTGCTATTGTCTATGGCTCTGAAAGTTATCTAACGGATACTATAAACAGAATATTGCAGCAGGATAAATATCCTGAGCTGTTATTTGTTGAAAGCAGCTGTTCTCTAAGCCTCATTGGTGATGACTTAAATGGTATTGTCAACAAGCTGCAGCTGCCTTTCCCTCATGTGGCTATGGATAGCGGTGGTATTGTCGGCGGTTTTGCAGCAGGCTATATTAAAGCTTGTAAGACTGTTTTAGACAAATTTGCTGCTGCGGTTGAGCAAGAAGCTAATACGGTAAATCTACTGGGTTTAAGTGATTTTTATTATAATGGCAAAGCTGATACTGCAGAGCTGGTTAGAATTTTGCGTAAAGCTGGCTATAGAGTAAATTGTGTTCCTGGCAGTGGCTCAAAATTGGCAGCCTTGCGTAATATTGGTGCTGCTGCACTAAATATTGTTTGCCATGAGGAGCTGGGGCTGGAAATTGCTGCATATCTTAAGGAGCGTTTTGGTACAGCCTATATTAGTGCAGGCCTTCCTTATGGTATAGAGGGAACGCGGAAATGGCTGCAAAAAATAAATGAAGCTTTGCCTGCAAAAGCAATGCAGGCAATTCTTGCTGAATGTGATGAAAAAAGCGCATTTTTACAATCATGGAATAACGATAGTCGCTGTTCATGGGGTAGTTTGTGGTTTGATCGTGCGGTAGTTGCTATGCCAGGTACGGCAGCTTTATGTCTAGGCAATGCCTTAGTTAGCGAATGGTGTGACACAGGCAGTCTGACGATAATTTGTCAGAACCGCGTAGAACAAAAGGATTTGTGCAAGTTTGCAGATGATATCCTTTTTGCTGACTCCGATGGAGATAAAATATCCGCCTGCCTAAAGGAAGAAGGAACCCTTTTGCTCTTAGGCAGCAGCAGCGAAAGCTCCATCATTAGACATAGTGGTAATAAGGAGTTGATTAGCTTAAATATGGCTTTTCCTGCAACAGAGCAGATTCTTTTGACAGATATTCCGTATATGGGTATTAAGGGTAGTGCCCATATGCTGGAACGTATTTGGAACGCATTTATTCAGCAATCCTTGAGAAGATAGCTATTAAATTTTCAATTATTATTCCTTACATAGTGAAGTAAAGCCTAGTATATGGTATGATAATAGGGATATGTTTGTGAAATAAACAAAAATTGAGAATAAACACTTTCAAGGAGATAAATAGTATGTTGAAAAAATCTAACAGCACCTATGCTTTAATTGCATTGGCAGTTTTATTACTGTCTGTTGCTTGTTTTTCTCTAACCTTTGGTCAAATAGATGTACCATTTGCCAATACCATGGCAATTTTATGTGATAAACTGCACCTGCCCTTTTTTACTGATACTGAGTATACAAAGGAGCAACTGGCAGTAATTTGGTTTATTCGTCTGCCTAGAATGCTAGTAGGCGTTCTTGTTGGCGCAGCTCTTGGTATTTCCGGTGCTGTTATGCAGGGTATTTTTTCCAATCCACTAGCAGATCCGGGCCTTATCGGTATTTCCTCTGGCGCTGCAACAGGTGCTGTACTTTCTATTGCTCTTGGTACATCTACTGCCAGCATGTTTGCCATGCCTGCCTTTGCTTTCTGCGGTAGTATTATCGCTGTTTGTCTGACAGTGTTTTTGGCAATGCGTAATGGTAAGGTGCCTGTAATGACCTTGCTTTTAGCTGGCGTTGCTGTAGGTATGCTTCTTGGTGCGGTGACCAGTGGTCTTTTGACTTTTATGAATGAGCAAAAGCTTCAACAGTATCTCTTCTGGATGGTAGGCGGTCTTGACTACCGCCGTTGGGAACACGTATATCTGGCCATAGGTCCGATTCTGGCTGGTATAACGGTTATGTTGCTTTTGGCTCGACATTTGAATATTCTTGTTTTAGGTGAAACAGAGGCTAAGGCTGTAGGTATGCCTGTAGTTAAATTTCGCATGGGCTTGCTGTTTGTAGCAGCTATGACTACTGCTACCTCCGTATGTGTCAGTGGTAATATAGGCTTTGTAGGCCTTGTTATTCCTCATATGATGCGAATGCTTCTAGGCCCTGATCATAGAGTGCTTTTGCCTGCCAGTGCTTTGGGTGGAGCAATGTTTTTAGTATTCTGTGATTCTCTAGGACGAGTTATTATGCCTCCAGCCGAAGTGCGTGTAGGCATTATGACGGCGCTTTTAGGAACGCCTTATTTTCTGTATTTACTGCGCAGAATGCAGAAACAATTTTTCTAAAGCCTCAAGACCAATTGCTAAGCAGTTGGTCTTTTTTTATTGGCTGCAAAAAGCTAAAAATCTAGATTTATGATTAAGTGAAAATATAGCTATACGGTTATGGGAGGAAGCTTATGAGCAAGCTTTTATTTTTGACTAATGTTATTCGTCGTATGGGTGTTATGCAGCAAACGGTTACACGTTTGCAAAATGAAAATAGTTTATTTTCAGAGAGCTCTTGTCATTGGATTACAGAGTCTACAACATGGGATAAAAAATGGGAAAAGGAACTTTATTCTTGTCATTTGCTGATGATGAAATGGATGGGTACAGGTCTTGATACGCCATTTTTAAAGCGTTGTGTTAGAGTGCTTCAGGAACGCAAAATACCATACTACATAGACGCTGCTGGAACTGATGAAGGAGAACTGAGCTATGGCCTGTCCAAAGAACAGCTGGCTCGTATTAAGCAGTATTCTCTTTATGGAGGAGAGCATAATTATTATAATTTATGGCAGTATGTTGAGGCTGTTTTGTGTGGAGAGGAAAACGGAGTAGAGCCTCCAAAGCCAGTTCATTGGTGTGGTATTTTCCATCCCAAAGCCCAGGATGCCTATACTGATTTGGCTGCTTATAAAAGAGATTACTGTAGTCCTAATAAGCCTACAGTAGGTATACTTTTTTATCGTGATGAATGGGTATGGGGCGATTTAGGATACCAAACCGCCCTTATTGAAGCCATTGAAGCGCAGGGAATGAATGCAATCTGTGTGTTTTCTAATGGAATGCCCGTGGCAGAGCTGGGAATGCCAAGTCTAACACAGGTATTTGACAGCTTCTTTCAGGAAAATGGACTGCCTGCTATTGACGTATTAATCAATGTTATGAAGTTTTCTATGACTAGCAGCGGTTCTATTAGTATTGATTACTTTAAGAAGTGGAATGTACCAATTTTAGAGGGCTACACCATTATGACACCAGTTTCAGAGTGGGAGAATAGCCTGGAAGGCATGAATGCTATGGAGGTTTCCATTGCGATTTCCATGCCAGAGCTGGATGGTATTGTTCATGGCGTTCCTGTAGCAGCCAAAAAGGTGCTGGAGAACGGCGATGTACGCTATCTGCCAATTACTGAGCGTGTTGAGCGTATGGTTAGCAAGGCGAAAAAATGGGCTCTGCTTAGGCGTAAGGAAAATAGCGAAAAAAGAATAGCTATTATTTTCCACAACTATCCACCTCGTAATTCTAATATAGGAAGTGCTTTAGGGTTGGATACAATTGAAAGTATTCGCAGAACTTTGCAGCTGATGCAGGAACGAGGCTATAAGGTTGAAGTCATCCCGGAGGATACTAAAGAGTTTATCAGGGAGCTGACAGCAAATGCCACCAATGACATAGCATTGCTGACAGAAAAACAGCTGCAAAGGGCGCAAAAAGTAACAAAGGAAGAATATCTGCACTTTTTTGCATCTCAGCCTCAAAAGATACAGGAACAGCTGGTTAAGGATTGGGGAGAAGCACCAGGAACGGTTATGGAGTATGATGGAAGTCTGCTTGTTCCAGGAACAATGAATGGCAATGTTTTTGTAACTGTTCAGCCGCCTCGTGGCTTTGGTGCTGATCCGGAAAAGATTTATCATTCACCCTATTGTGCACCCACACATCACTATCTGGCCTTTTATTATTGGGTAAGAGATATTTGGAAGGCTGATGCTGTAGCTCACATTGGCACTCATGGCAGTCTGGAGTGGCTGCCTGGTAAAAATGCTGGTTTGAACAATACCTGCTATCCTGACGCAGCCCTTGGTGATTTAGTTAATATTTATCCTTATAATATGACCATTACAGGTGAAGGTATTCAGGCAAAGCGTCGTGGTAGTGCCTGCCTTATTGAGCATTTACCGGCACCTCAGTCTAGAGCAGGCGTATACGATGAGTTGGAGGAGCTGGAAAAGCTTATGGATGAGTACGTACATTTTGAGAAAACTCAGCCAGAAAAGCTGGATGCTATAGCTGAGCTTGTACGTGCAAAGGCTATAGAGGCTAATTTGCAGGATGAAATTGAATATAATGAGGACGAACCCTTTGGAGAATATATTCAACGCCTGCATAGCTACATTTCTGATTTAAAAAATCTGGAGGTGCATATTGGTCTGCATATTTTGGGACAGCCGCCTGAGGAAGAACGCCTGACTGAATTTATGTGGCTGCTGACTCGTTTGGATAATGGTGATGTACCTAGTTTAAATCAAACTCTGGCAGGCTATTATGGCTTTGATTATTATGAATTGCTGGATAATAGTGGCAGTGTTTATGAGTCCTTGAACATTACCTATGGTGCTTTGTTGGACAAAATGTATCAGCAGTCCCGTGAAATTATTCTTTTGCTGCAGTCACAGAATTTTGTACCTGCTGCAGTAGAAAATGTTCTTGCTTTAGAATGGGTTCAGACTGGCAGCGCAGAGTTTAAGGCTCAGCTAGAGCAGGTATGCAATTATATATGCAATAGTATTTATCCTAATCTCTTGCTGACTAAACAGGAGCAGGACAATATTCTAGGTGGCTTTGAAGCGCAGTACGTTGAACCTGGACCTTCTGGCGCTCCCAGCAGCGGCGGTGCAGACCTTTTGCCTACAGGACGTAATTTCTATGGCGTTGATCCGCGTACACTACCTACACCTGCAGCATGGGAAATTGGCAAAGAGCTGGGTGACCAGGTTATTGAACGCTTTATAGCTGAAGAAGGCCATTATCCTGAAAATATTGGTATAGTTTTGTGGAGTGGAGCTAATATGCGCAGCCATGGTCAGTGTGTAGCAGAATTCCTGTATTTATTGGGTATCAGACCGGTATATCAACGTGGAAGTATGCGTGTTCGTGATTTAGAGGTTATTCCTTTAGCTGAGCTGAAGCGTCCGCGTATTGATGTTACTGCACGTATTAGCGGACTTTTCCGTGATACTATGCCTAATGTAATGCAGCTATTGGACAAGGCGGTGCTGAAGGCGGCTTCTTTGGATGAAGATATGGAAATGAATTTTGTTCGCAAGCATGTTGTAGAAGACACTAAGGAGCTGGAAGAACAGGAGCAAATGTCTCATGATGATGCATGGCGTCAGGCTGCCTTCCGTATCTTTGGTAATGAGCAGGGTGTGTACGGCGCTGGTGTAGCGGCTCTTTTAGAGGCAAAAAATTGGGATACTATTGATGATATTGCTGACGTTTATGTACGCTGGGGTGCTCATGCCTATGGTGGCAGGACCAAGGGTAAGTTTTTGCCCCAGCAATTTAGAAAACGCATGGGCAGTTTGGATATTACCATAAAAAATGAGGATAACCATGAAACAAATATGCTCAGCAGTGATGACTACAATGCGTATCATGGTGGTATGATTGCTGCAGTACGCAGTATCAAGGGAAGTGTACCACGTTCCTACTGTGGTGACAGCACTGACCGCAGTCGTGTAACTATGCACAGTGTTCAGGAGGAGGCAAAACGCATTTTCCGTAGTGAAGCTATTAATCCAAAGTATATAGCTGGTATGATGGAGCATGGCTATAAGGGTGCTGCCGATATGGCTAATATGATTGCCCATAGCTTCCAATGGGACGCAACCAGTGCTGTTATGGAGGATTGGATGTATGAACAATATGCGGAGAAATACACCTTCGATCCCAAGGTACAGGAATGGCTGAGGGACGTAAATCCTTGGGCACTGCAAAGAATGGCAGAAATTCTTTTGGAGGCAGAACAGCGTGGACTGTGGCAGGCTAAGCCTGAAACTAAAGCAGAGCTGCAGGAAATCTATTTATCTATAGAAGGGGAAATAGAGGAGAGAGCAGATGACTAAAGTAAAAATGCTGGTACTGAGTCTTACTGGGCGCTGTAATTTTGCCTGTCGTTATTGCTACGCAGCAGAGCACGATAAGAATAAAATGACAGTTAAAACGGCCATTAAGGCTGTTGAGCTGGCTGCTGCTTCTGGTGAACCCTTTGTTATACAATTTAGCGGCGGTGAGGCACTGCTTAATTATGATGCTTTGCAGGCTGTTGTTGAATATGTGCAGGCTAATAATATTCCTGCAAAAATGCAGATTCAGACTAATGGTTCTCTGCTTACTGATGACATTGCTCAATATCTTTATAAAAGCAAGGTTGCTATTGGTGTTAGTCTCGACGGTAGACCTAAGGTAAATGATAGGCTCCGACTTAAGAAAAATGGCTATGGCGCCACTGGTGATATATTAAAGGGATTAGAAGTTCTAAAGCATAATAATATTGCCTGCGGTATTACCTGTGTAGTGACCTCTGAAAATGTTAATGAGCTGGAGGGTATTATAGATTTTGCATATTTTATAGGCAACATAAGGCGGATTGGCTTTGATTTGCTGCGTGGACAGGGGCGTGGCAGTCAGCTTATGCCTCCGACGGAGGAAGAAATGCAGTCTGCAATGGAGCGTGTGTATGAAAGACTTGCTCTTTTATCTAAAATGGCGGGCTATGAGATTATCATTACTCAAAAGGAAAGAACTGCTAAATTATGTAGCTCCTGCTTAGATGGCTTTGGTCATTGTCATGCTATGAATGGCGAAGCTGCCTTTGTAGATGCCAAGGGAGATATCTACGCTTGTTCCTCTCTTGTTGGCATGAATGATTACTATATTGGCAATGTACAAACTGGCATTGAACCTGAGCTTGTTGAAAAAATACGTAATCAAATAAAAAGCTTTATGAGCTTTTGTCGCACTTGTAAGGATTTCAAAAAGTGTGGCGGTGGCTGTTACGCTCGATGGTTTGGCAATGCGGAGGGACGATGTAGTGCGGAATGTTCCCTAATGAAAGCTAGTATTCAGCAAGTAAAAGTAATTGAAAATAGTTGATTTTTGCAGATTTTAATTTAACTAAAAACTGAAAAAATACGAGCAAAAAATCTGATTTTATGTTATCATATATCAGAGCTGTGTCCTAGAACCGTTGCAGGGAGACAAGTCGCCTGCAACGGTTATTTTTATGGCTTCAATAAGCTTGCAAGGAAGAATTTTCTGATAATTTTGTGATTGCAAATAGCATTCATATTGATATGCACAATGAAATTGTCTGAAAATTCAAGTAAGCGTATAATGAATATTAGTTTTACTGTATTTGTTTGGAGCCATAATGCTTGAGCAAGCCTATTTTGTTTTGTCTGCCAGGGTATATGACCATGAAAGATTGGATATACTAGAGGCATGCAGGAATATATTTTTAGGAGTGAAGGATTTTATGAAAAATATGTCTAAAGGTTTATTGATGACCGCACTTATTTGCGGCACCATGAATATGACCGCTTATGCACAAACTACTGCACCGCAAGAATTTGTGCTGGACGAATACGTTGTAACCGCTACAAGAACTGAAACTAAATTAGTTGATACTCCTGCAAACGTTACTGTTGTTGATGCAAGCAAAATTGAAGAAGGTCGCTATAGTGACGTTTCTGAAGTATTGAAAGATGTACCTGGTGCAACTGTAATTGATGATGGTACTGGTGCAACTACTAAATCTGTTATGTTGAATGGCGATGACCGTGTTCTGATCATGGTTGATGGCCGCAGAATGAACTTTGATATGGGTACCTTTAATGGTAACGCTGGCTTTGATATGAATATGCTGCCTGATGTTAGCATGATTGAACGTATTGAGGTTGTTAAAGGTCATGGTGGTTCCTTGTACGGCTCCGATGCTGTTGGCGGTGTAATCAACATTATTACCAAAAAAGCGGATCATGACTTTGGTAAGGTAAGTGCAGGCTTTGGTTCTAATCAAGCTCGTGATATAAAGGCTATGTATTCCTTCAAGGAGAACAAAACTGGCGTAACTGTAGTTGCTAGCAAATACAAACAAGGCTACTACAAATACAAGGATACTGCTGATGATGCTACTAAAAGATGGCCTGGTAACTCTAGCTTTGAAAACGAAAAAATCAGCTTAAAGGTTTCTCGGAATCTGACAGAAGACAGTAATTTAGAGATTGGCTATGACCATGGTAGTATGGAAGGCAATTCTTTAAGTAATATGAGTAATCTTTTTTATAACCTATATTCTTATACCGAAAGAACTAGCGATAATGTCTATGCTAAATATAATTGGACTTTGAATAATCAGGATGGTGGTTACTTACAGATTTACCATAATGATGTAAATTATAAAGTGGACACTGATTCTGACTCTCATTATATTGAAAAAACTATTGGAATCGATGTACAGCAGGCTATTACTACAAGTGATACTAATAAATTCATAGTTGGTTCTTCTTGGCGTAAATCTGATGTAGATAATAAAGGTTCATATGATGAAAGTATAGATAATTTAGCGATATTTGTAAATGATCAATGGGAATTTGCTCCTACCTGGTCCTTAAACGCAGGTGTTCGTCTTGACCATCACAGTGAGTTTGGCAGTGAGCCTACTTTGAGTGCAGGTGTTAATAAAAAATTAGACGACAATAGCCATATCTATGCTAACTGGGGTCAAGTATTTAGAGCTCCTACAACAGATGATTTATTTAATACTACATGGGCTCAGGGTAATCCTAATTTGAATCCTGAAAAGGGCGATACTTGGACAATTGGTTATGGTACAATTATTAATGATAAAACCAATGTAAATATCAGCTATTTCCAAAGTGATATTGAAGATGCTATAGATTGGGATTTTAGTTCTTATCCATATTATTCTAAGAATATTGACGAACAAAAGAAACGCGGCATGGAGCTGAGTGTAAGTCACGAACTTAACGACCAGTTTGATGTAGAGGCTTCCTATACATACGTACGTGTTAAAAACAATGAAAATGGTGCTGGTTTTGTAAGGGATGGTAATGCAATTCCTAACATTTATCGCTTAGGCCTTCGTTATCATGATGTAAAATGGAATGCAGGTTTATTCCTGCGTGCAGGTAGTGGCGCTGATTCTTCTAAATATGTTGACAGCAGTTATGTGACTGTAGATATGTCTGTTAATTACAAGGCAAATGACGCTGTTACTATCTTTGCAAAAGGCTATAACTTATTTAATGAGGCTTACGCAGAGCATGGTGGCTTAAGCGGTAATACCTATAACTATCCTGCTCAAGCACGTCGCTTCATTGCTGGCGTTGAGTACAGCTTCTAATTTTGATTATTAATAATCAATAGCTTTTTCTAATCTATAATGTTTTTGATGGGCGGGGCTTTGCCTCGCCTTTCTTACATTTTAAACACTGTACCGCATTACTATTGATAATAAATAGCAAATACGATAGAATATATAGCAAGGTGTAAATACACCAATATGATTTTGGAGTAGAAAATATGACTTGTTTTTCTGACAATAAGAAAAGAAGAATATGTTTGCAATATATAGTGACAGTTGTGTTAATGGCATTTTTATGCCTTTGTGCAGGCTGCAGTGAGGAGCAAAAGCAGGCAGAAAAGTTTGGCCCCAACAGCTATACTGTAGTTGATGGCGTAGGCAATAAGCTTGTTTTCAAGGAAAAGCCTATGCGTATTGTGTCCATGAACATCAGTAGCGATGAAATGCTTGTAGGCATTGTGCCTATTGAGCGTATTGTGAGCGTTACCAACTACGCAGATGATCCAGGTGTATCCAACGTTGCGAATGAGGTAAAAGCTGTCAAGAATAGAGTAACTGCAGACAACATAGAGCTGCTCTTGGCGACCTGTCCTGATGTAGTTGTGGTTTCGGATATGTTTAAATCTGAAGCTATTAAAACATTGTATGAAGCTGGTATTAACGTATATGTTTTTAAAAGTCCTAAAAATTATGCCGAAATTAAAGAGCAGATTACCGGACTAGCAGCTATGGCAGGAGAGCCTGAAAGAGGCAGGGAAATGATAGCAGAAATGGATGCCAAGCTTGAGTCAATAAAAGAAAAGGTTGCCGATATTGGGCCGGATGAAATGCCCAGAGTAATGTTTATGAGTCCCTTAGGTGCTTATTATGCTCCTGACAGTAGTTTTAACGATATGTGCAGATTGGCCCATGTTACAGAGGCTACCTCGTTACTTGGATATAAGCATGCTTGCACTTTATCCCAAGAGGCCATTGTTCAGATTAATCCAGACAGCTTTGTAATAAGTGATTGGAATCATGATGGCAAGCATCCGCCAGAGGCGTTAGTAAACGAGCTTTTATCCAACGAATCCTACAAAATTACTAATGCTGGTAAAAATAAAAGCATTATTGTCATTCCTTCATCTCACATGATGACTAGCTCTCAGTATTTTGTTGCTGGTGTAGAGGATTTGGCACGTGCTGTTTATCCGGATAGGTTTGAATAAAATTTAATAAAAAGTAAATGAAATACCATTTTATTAGTAAAGTGCTGATAGAATGGTATTTTTTTTGTGAAAAAATGTTGACTATCTAATAGCTATATAGTTTAGGATTACTATTAATACAATATATCAAATAAAGAAAAATGGAAAGGGAAACCAATGTATAGATTTGTAAGGTTAATATTTATTTTGTTGCTGCTTGTGACTATATTGATTAATTCAACTGGATGTAGTAGTGTTGCAGAATCACACAATGGATATAAGTTTGTAGATGAGGCTGGAAACGAAATTTATTTTTCAAGCAAGCCAGAACGTATTATGACCTTGGGAATGGGGACTGATGGAATAGTCTTGGGGTTAGTACCTCCCGAGAAAATGGTTTCGGTAAATTCGTTAGCAGATGATCCCTGTAGTTCTAATATAGTTGATTTGGCGAAGAAAATAAAAAATAAGCACCGCAATCCCTCTGCAGAATATGTAATGTCATTACAACCAGATGTAGTTTTTGCTTATGAATGGACAAAATCTGAGTACATTGATACTATGCGGGACCTTGGAATAAAGGTTGTTGTTCTAAAGGGACCACGTACCATAGGAGATGTGAAACGCAATATTACTACTGTTGCAGCAGCGTTACAGGAGACGCAACAGGGTAATAGACTAATAGCTGCTATGGATAAGGAGCTGGAAGCTTTAAAGATAAAGCTGAAAAAGCATAATTATGAATCAAATAAGAGAGTTTTACTTTTATCTTTGATGCAGACATATGGCGGAAAAGGCTGCTTATATGATGAATTATGCAAGGAAGCAGGAGTAATTAATTGTCTTTCAGATGCTGGTCTACATAATGGTCAGGCATTGACAAAGGAAATGATTTTAAAGATGCAGCCTGATGTGATTATTATGCCTGTCTACAATGATCACAATACATTTGATATAAATAAGCATAATGAGGAATTTTTGCGAGATCCTGCCTTGAGAAATGTGCAAGCAGTAAAAAACAAACAATTATATTATCCAAGAGAAGGATATATCTATAATTGTTCTCAGGATGCTGTATTTGGAGCTGTAGAAATTGCAAGAGCAGCTTATGGCAAGGAGTTTATACAAGATGGTACAAGGCATATTAGTGTTTTGTGAATATATGGTTGGACGCTACAGGCAATGAGTTAGTTTTATCATTGCTGTGTCATATAAATATTATTAAGGAGTTGTGAATATTGAGACAAACAACGAAGAATCTTTTGATGGCAATGTTAATTTGTGGTACCTCAGGAATGCTTGCTGCAGAAGCAAATGCTGCTGAGACACAGGAGTTTTTACTGGATGAACTGGTAGTAACTGCAACAAGATTGGAACAAAAGGTTGTAGATATACCTGCCAATGTATCTCTAGTTACTTCTGATTTGATTGAAAAGAAAAACTATCAATCTGTTAGTGAGGCTCTTGAGGACGTTCCTGGAGTTATTGTTAAAAGAAGTGGCTTTGCGGGCGGAGACCAACATGTATATTTGAATGGCGATGACCGTGTTTTGATTATGGTTGATGGTCGTCGTCTGAATCAGGATAAGGGTACATCTGGCAGATCTGGCTTTGATATTACCAATCTTACTTCTCCTGATTTTATAGAAAGAATAGAAATTGTCAAAGGCGCTGGTTCCTCTTTGTACGGATCTGATGCTGTTGGTGGTGTCATCAATATTATTACCAAGAGTGCCAAGAGAAATTATGTTAAATTAAATGTTAATGGTGGCTCCTGGGGAACAGAAAATTATAGAGTAGCTGTAAGCGGAAAAAATGATAATACAGGCGTCTTTGTGACTGCTTCTAAACAACGTCAAAGCTATGCTAAGTACAAAGAAGCGGATACAGGAAATAATGTAAAATGGCCTAATTCCTCCAGCGATACTACTGGTGCAACTATTAAAATTGACCATAGCTTTAATGATGACCAATCAGCAACTGTGTATTTTGAACATAATTTCAAAGAAGGCGGAAAGCCTTACTATGCTCCAGGCCTAGGTGGTTACAACCAGGTATATGCAGTTGACAATGGTACAGATTTGAATAATAATGCTTCCTTCCGCTATGATTGGGGCAAGGAGAGTGGTAATACAGGCTTTGCACAAATTTATCGCAATCATTATGTTGGAAATTTTTATAGACCAAACGGTAATTCTTACTATTATGAAACAAAGGACGGCGCTGAGGTTCAGCAAAGCTTGAAGCTGGCTGATGATAATACTTTAATTGTTGGTGCTGAATGGCGCGAATCTGAGGTTGAAAATCCTGGTACCTATGGCGGTGTTCTTGCCAAGGTAAATAATAAGGCAGTGTATGTTCAGGATAGCTGGGAATTTGCTGAAAGCTGGCAGCTGAATACAGGTTTGCGTTATGATAAACATAACTATTTTGGTAATGAGACTACTTTAAACGTGGCAATCAATAAAAAATTCGATGAAAATAGTCACGCATATATTAATTGGGGTCAGGTGTTTAATGCTCCACAGGCCAACGATTTATTTTACTATAGTCCTGGTGGACCAAGCTGGGGTGGAATGTTTGGCAACAAGAACCTAAAGCCTGAAACGGGTGATGTGTTTACTATAGGCTACGATACCAAAGTTGGCGAAAAAACATATATTGGTGTAAATGCGTTTTGTAGCAAGCTAGATGACGCCATTAAATGGGCAGCAATTGATCCTAATATTCCTGCTAGTGATTGGATTGTCAAGAATGTGGCTGAACAAAAGAAACGTGGTATGGAAATTAACTTCAAGCACGAGTTAAGTGATGAGTTTGCGATTAATGGTAGCTATTCCTACGTTAAGGTTGAGGAAAATGGTAATGATGGCAAAGGCTTTGTTAGAGATGCCAATATTTTACCCAACAATTACAAGCTTGGTGTAAGCTATGCTGCCAATGATTGGAATGTAGAGTTATATGGCAGAGGAGCCAGCGGAGCTCCTGCAAGCAGATATGTGGATTCTAAATATCTGACTCTTGATATGAGTGTACAATACAAGCTGAATGCTGATTGCAAGTTGTATGCGAAAGGATATAATTTAACCAATGCTTCTTATGCGGAAAACGGTGGTGTTTCCAACGGTAAATACAATTTCCCTGCTGCAGGAAGAAGCTTTATAGTTGGTGCTGAATATACATTCTAATTTTAAAAGATTTATAAGTATTATGGCGGGAATATCTTTGATGTTCTCGCCATTACTGCTTTATGCTTGACTATATGGTAATCATATAGTGTAATATATCTTAAAACGTTGCTTAAAGGAGTGGAGCTTTTGCGTATTGCTTTATGTCATTTGGAGCTTAGTCTAGGCCCAGAGGAAAGAAATATAGAAATCTTGGAAAGGGCGTTGGAGATAGCTGGCGAAAATGGTGTAGACTGGGTGATAACGCCAGAAACAGCACTTCAGGGTTATTATTTCTATAGAGTTGATCCTGAGCGTACTGTTGCTGCCATGCCAAGTCCACAGATAGCTGGAATTAGAAGGCTTGTAAAAAAATATGGCATGCACTTGTTCTTGGGCTGTGGTGAATATGACGAAAATGACCGCTGCAGCTATAATGCTTGTCTTGTTTTTGGTCCAGATGGTAGTATTATAGGCCGTCACAGAAAAATATTTGGTGAAAAATTTGTCACTGAGGAATGGGCAGAGCGAGGTACAACTATAGAGCCTATTCAATGTGGGCAGCTAAAGGCCGGTGTGCTTGTTTGTGCGGATGCATGGAAGATAGAGCATTCTCACATACTAAAGGAAAAGGGAGCTAAGCTGATAATTGATATTGCAGCGTGGCCTATTTCTAAGGTATGTGGTAATCCTTTAGGCTATTGGCTGCAATGCTCTGAGGAGACTGGCTTACCTTTCCTATTGTGCAATCAGACCGGTATGACGGAGTATATGAATATGAATATCGGTCAGTCTGTAGCTATTACTAATGGTGAGCTTGTTTTGGCTTACAATGGTGATCCTGCAGTTTTAATTTGTGATTATGATGAAAAGCAAAAAGTTTTTACTAGTGAGCGTTTTATGGTAAAGTTGATGTAGAAAATTGTTGAGCAGCATTTTTTTAGATTGACAAAATTTTTATCCAGTATATATATGTCCCCTTTTTTATTGTATAAGGCAGTAGCTAAGAGGTTTTTAACAGTTTCGACTATTTACCATTCATCAGGTACAGAATAATTTAATAAGAATGTCCTGATTCTAAGAGATCTTCATTATGAAGGTCTCTATTTCATTTTGTGACAAAAATGAAATAAATCTTTTGCTATTGGCTTGACTATAGACCTAGTATATAGTCTATAATCAGATTTGAATTTTTGTGATAAATATTACTAATTAAGTGTGGAGGATAATATGAAAAGAGCAGGTGTATATCCATTTACAGCTATAGTTGGCCAAAATGACATGAAGTTGGCGTTAATTTTAAATGTAATTAATCCAGCCTTAGGCGGCGTTCTTATAAAGGGCGAAAAGGGAACAGCAAAATCTACCGCAGTACGTGCTCTTGCAGAGCTGCTTCCCGCTATAGAGGCTGTTCACGGCTGTCGCTTTAACTGTGACCCCAAGGATGCCAATGCTTATTGCGATGAGTGTGCTAAGCTGGCTGTCTCTGAGGCAGAACTTCCTGTAGATAATATAAAAATGAAAGTTGTAGAACTGCCTGTTAGTGCTACTGAGGATAGAGTTGTAGGTACTTTGGATATTGAACATGCCATTAAGCATGGCGAAAAACGCTTTGAAGCAGGCATTCTTGCTCTGGCCAACCGTAATATCTTATATGTAGACGAAATTAATCTGTTAGATGACCATGTAGTAGATGTACTGTTAGATGCTGCTGCTATGGGTATTAATACTGTTGAGCGTGAAGGTGTATCCTATTCTCATCCTGCGCGTTTTGTACTTGTAGGTACTATGAATCCGGAAGAGGGCGATATTCGTCCTCAGCTTTTAGATCGTTTTGGCTTGTCTGTAGTTGTAACTGGTGAGCATGATCCTGAACAAAGAGTAGAGGTAATTAAGAGACGCTTGGCCTATGAGCTGGATGCTGATAAATTTATTGCTGACTTTGCTGAGGAACAACAGGCGTTGGGTGAAAAAATTGTAGCTGCCCATAAGCTTTTGCCTAAGGTAACTATTAACGACGAAATGCTGGCTTTAGTTGCAAAGCTAGCTGTAGAGCTTGGTGTAGATGGACACCGTGCAGATATTACTCTTATTAAAACAGCTTTGACTATGGCTGCCTTCTGTGGCCGTCAAGAGGTTGAGTTAGATGATATCAAGACTGCTGCAAAACTAGTGCTGCCTCATCGTATGCGTCGTCGTCCATTTGAGGAAGGTCAGTTAGATTGGGAAAAGGTGGAAAGCTTTCTTGATACCGAGGCGTAAAGGAGGAATAGCCTATGTTAAGCCGTACCTTCTTTCCTTTTTCTGCTATAGTCGGACAAAATCAGGCTAAGCAGGCTTTGCTGATAGCTCTTGTTAATCCAAGGGCAGGCGGTTTATTGCTTGGTGGCAAAAAGGGCACTGCCAAAACTACTTTGGTACGTTCTGCTAGTGAGCTTATAGCTCCACAGCATTTGGTGGAGGTACCTTTAAACGTTACTGAAGATATGCTTTTTGGCAGCATTGATATTGAGTATGCTGTCAGCAAAGGTAAACGACGTTTTCTGTCAGGTATTCTTGGCAGAGCAAATAAAAATATTCTTTATATTGATGAAGCTAACCTGTTGAGGCAGGAACTGCTTATGGCAATCTTAGATGCTAATATTGCTGGATTTAATCACGTGGAAAGAGATGGTATTTCTTATACTCAGCCTGTTAATTATACGGTTGTTGGTACTATGAACCCCGATGAGGGTACATTACCAAGCCATCTATTAGACCGATTTGGTATGTATGTTGATTTGGGCAATATTGAATCTGTTGAAGAGCGAGTAGAGCTCATCAAGAGAGTACTGGGTTATGAACGTAGTACGGGCGAATTTGCTCAAGAATATTATCAAAAGAATAAGGAGTTGGCTGAGAAAATTACTGCGGCTAAAGAGCTGTTAAGCCAGGTGGAAATATCTGAAGCCATGATGCAGCTTGCAGCACAAATGTGTGCTCAAGCCTTTTGCGCTGGTCATCGAGCAGAACTTTATCTGCTGGAAGCAGCCAGAGCTTTGGCGGCACTCAGTCAGCGTACTTATATTTTGCCAAAGGATATGGAAGAGGCAGCAGTTTTTGTACTTCCTCATCGTATGCGAAAGCAGTCTGAAGCTGAGCCAGAGGAAGCTCAGGAGAACACTACTGAGGAAAATCAGGAGCAAGAGCAAGAGAACTTGGACAGCGAGCAGCAGGAAAACAATCACGATAATGACAACCAGCAGCTTCCGCCTCCTGCTTTAGATAATACAGAAGATAACAGCAGTAATGCTGAAGATAATACAGATAATAACCAACAACAGGAGAATAATTCTAGCAATCTTGCACCTGATGAGCAGATTGCAGATATTGATAAAAGCTTCCGCTTACCGAAAATGGTCCTTGATTTAGGTAAAAATAACTCCTTGCGTAGAGGCAGTGGCAAACGCAGTGCTACTAAAACAGATTTGACGCAGGGACGCTATGTTCGTGCCGAGCTGCCCAAGAATAATGTCGAGGATTTGGCCTTTGATGCGACTATTAGGGCAGCTGCTCCGTATCAAAGAGCTCGTGAGGATAATGGCTGTGCTTTGAATATTCAGAAGGAGGATTTACGTCAAAAGGTACGTGAAAAACGTATTGGCAACACATTCCTCTTTGCAGTAGATGCCAGCGGTTCTATGGGTGCTCGCAGACGTATGAACGCTGTTAAAGGTGCAATTTTTTACATGCTACAGGATGCCTATCAAAAACGTGACCGTGTTGGTATGCTGGCCTTTAGACGTGACAAGGCTGAGCTTCTGCTTCCAATTACAAGAAGTGTGGATTTAGCTCAAAAATGTTTGGCTGAAATGTCTACAGGCGGAAAAACACCTTTAGCAGATGGTTTGGCGGCTGCATTAATGACTCTTAGTAAATTAAATAAGAAGGACAAGGAACTGGAGCCAGTATTAGTTGTTGTAACAGATGGTCGTGCTAATGCCGTTATGGAGGGTGAAACTGATCCTGTTGGCAATGCTTTGAAGATAGCAGAAAAAATACGCAAGACTCGTATTGCCTCCGTTGTTATAGATACTGAAAATGATTTTATTAAATTGGGAATTGCCAAAAAATTAGCACAGCATATGGGAGCAAACTATTATAGTCTGAACCAGCTTAGTAAGGAACAGATATTACATATTGTGCAAAATATAGGAGAATAGTGAGAGATTATATGAAAAAAATAATGCTTTTCTTGATGTTAATTACAACTTTTGTGATTAGCGGTACTGCTTTTGCTAATAATGACGCTAGTATCAATGATAATTTGAACTGGGAAATTAGTATGCAGCCTAAACCGACTGCAGAAGAACTGGAAGCAGCTAGATGGTCCATTATCGTAGAAAATGATTTGGGAATATATGCCTATGACATGGACTCGCTATTCTTTGTTGAGAAAAATGGTGAAGCTAATGAAAATGAAGTTAAGGTATTGGTAAAAATGGTGTTTACCAATAAGGACGTAATAAAAAAGTTAAATGAACAGTACGCTGCTAAGTTAGAGAAAAAAGAAAATATTGCTTACTGCAAAATGGATATGCAGTATAAAATGGCTGAAAAAGAATATACAGTAAAAACCATGCAGGTATTTACCAACAAGGATCGCCAGATTGATGTCAAACACAATAAAAAGTTTGCTCCCCTTCCAGAAAAAAGCTTTGCTGAGGCACTTTTTGAGGTTTGCCAGCAATTTGTTGTTAATGTAAAAGCTGCGCAACAGGCGCAAACAAATAAATAAGTTTGAACTGTTTAGTAACACACGGCCATGAAAGATTGGGTGTGCGAAGAATAAGCAAAAATAAATTGTAGGAGTGAAGTTTTAATGGAGAAAAAATTCTCAAAAGGTGTATTGATGGCTGCATTGATTTGTGGCAGTGTATGCGTGGGGGGTACTAATGCTTTTGCAGAAGAAATGCAGGAGTTTACCTTTGATCCTATGGTGGTAACAGCAACAAGAACAGAAAAAAGAGATATTGATGTTCCTGCTAGTACAACTGTACTGACTCAAAAAGAACTCAAAGCAACTGGAGCTCAGAATCTTCAAGTAGCATTGGGTAGAGTGCCTGGACTTGTTTACAAAACCTTTGCTCCAGGTGGCGGTGCAATGGGAACTATGGCTAATGAAATAGCAATTCGTGGTGTTAGTAATGGTACTCTCGTTTTGTTAAACGGCAATCCGATGAATTTACGTGGTAAATATTATCTGGATGCTATTCCTGTTGACAATATTGAAAGAGTAGAGATTGTTAAGGGTGGTGCATCTGTATTATATGGCAGTGAGGCCATGGGTGGCGTTATTAACATTATCACTAAAAAACAATATTCTAATACTGTTACTGCTGGCGTAGGCAATTATGGTCAGCAAAAATACGGAGTAGCATTGGGTGATGATAAAGTATCTGTTGGTTATAATTTAGAAAAATGGGGAGATGTAAATACTATTTCCCGTTCTGACGATAAAGGCCTTAAACATACAGATATGACAGGTTCACATAAAAATAACCTGTTTTTAAACTATAACATTAACGATAATTTGCAGTTTGTCTACAATTATTACGAAACAAATGTAAAGTACGATACTTGGTTTGATGATACTTATAAAGATGTACCCAAAGGTGGCGCTTTACAACAAAATCGTGAATATGTTACCAAACAGAATATGGTTCAGTTGAATTACAACGACGAAACCTGGAAAGGGAATCTGTACTACAACCAAAATCGATTGATGGCAGATGGATTTACTAATTATAATACTAGCGGTAAGAAAACAGGTTTAACCTATGATACTGATGAGAAAAATAGGACTTATGGACTAGATATCCAAAAACGTTTTGATTTTGGTGAAAACAATTTAATTGTTGGCGCTGGTTATCAGGATGAATTTTGGGATGATTATGGTGGAGATGGTCATAAAAAAACTAGAAAAATAACTAGTAGAAATATTTATTCAACGTATGCACAGTATGACCACAATTTTGATGAGAAAAATGAGCTTATTGTAGGTGCTAGAGAAACTTGGACTACTGGCGGTTATATGGGTCAAAATTATGATGATTTCAGTATGTCTGCGCAATATGTACACAAACTTGATGACAATCAATCGTTATATGCAAGTTACGTTGAATCTTTTATTATGCCGTCCTTTAGCCAAATGTATGGTGCAAGTAGTACTGCTATTGCTAACCCTGATTTGAAACCTCAAAGTGGACAAAATTATGAAATTGGTTGGAAAAAGGTTAGTGATAGTCATATGTGGAAAGCTGCTGTTTACCATATTGATATTACTGATAATATTTCAGCAACTTGGGATAGCAAGAAAACTGAATATCAGTATAAAAATGAGGATTTTAAGAATACTGGTGTAGAATTGACTTGCAATATAGCTGGAGAAAATGGATTTTCCTACAATTGGGGCATTAACTACGGAGATCCTAAGGTAAAAGGTACTGGTACCAAGGCTAAGAATTATTGGGATAGAAAATATGGTAGATTGCAACTAAATGCAGGTGTTGATTACAACGTAGAAAAATGGACAACAAGCTTACAAGCAACTTACTTGGCTGAACGTGTTGAATGTCCTAGTGGCAGTCATTCATATGGTGAGAAACCATATCTCTTAACAAGTTTAGCAACTACCTATAAAGCAGATAAGCAAAATACGGTAACACTGACTGTAGATAACTTACTGAATAGAGAAGATAATTTAAGCCACACTGGTTCTGAGTATTATTCTACTCCCTGTAATTTCTTATTAACGTATCAATATTCTTTCTAAATCCATTTCCCCATTTCAGGCGGCGCTGCGGCGCCGCCACCTCTTATCTTTAGTACGAAATTAAATTTTTAAAATTTACAAGTTTAACTTGTTCAATGAATTCGTAAAATACGTGTAATCTTTTTACACGATTATATAAATAGAGTTTATTCAGTAGTCTCATGGTGAAATGTATGAATTTATGGCGTGTTTTTATAACAGCACTTTTAATGGTTTGTTTATTTATAAGTGGCTGTAGCAGGGGCACTTACAATTTGGAGCAGACCAAGCCTTATTTATCTAAAGGAAAAGAATATTACGGTTTACGTGATGCTGAAGGAAATTTGATAAAGAACATATCTGAGCCTAAGCGTATAGTTTCTTTGTGCTTGCGTTCTGATGAAATATTGTTGGAAATGGTTGGTGCAGAGTCTATTTGCTCCCTGAGCAGGTGGGTTGATGATCCTAATATTTCCAATGTTACAGAGGAGGCTAAGCTTGTAAAGGAAAGGTCTGTTGTTTCGGATGAATATATAGTATCCCAAAAACCAGACTTTGTAATTGGCAATTCATCTCAATCACCGGACATGATTTATAGATTGCGTAGTTTAGGAATACCAGTGTATGTATGTAAAACTGCAAAAACTATGGATGATACTAAAAAGCTGATACTCGATTTGGGAAAATTGCTTCATAGAGAAGAAAAAGCTCGAGCAATGGTCGCTGACATGGATACGGTCTTAGAACGTGTGGCACAAAAAACAGTTGCTATTCCTAAAAATCAACGCTTAGTTGTTTATCGCTTTAGTGTAAGCGGTGGCAGTGGTGGTAAGGGTACATATTACGACGATTTCTGCCAGCACGCTGGCGTTGTTAATGCAGCTGCAAAGATGAAGTTTTGGGGTACACAGCTAATGCCTAAGGAGCAGATTGTAAATGCTGATCCTGATGTGGTATTTTTGCCAACCTGGGATTATACAGGAAAAATAAATTTAGATTTCTACATAGATGAAATAGCGAAGGATCCTGCACTGCAGACGGTTTCCGCTATAAAGAATAAAAGAATGTATCTGATTCCAGATAAGCATATGCTTACATCTTCACAGTATATGGTTAAATGTGTAGAAGATATTTATGATGCTTGCTATGGAAATGCTAAAAGTGTGTATTTTTAGACTTGAGATGCTTATTAGCATATGACCATGAAAGATTGGGTGTGTGAAAAGCTATCAAAATATATTTTAGGAGTGAGAGTGTTATGGACAAACAATTCTCTAAGGGTGTATTGATGGCTGCATTGATTTGCGGCAGTGTATGTGTAGGAGGGACTAATGCTTTTGCAGAAGAAATGCAGGAATTTACCCTTGATCCCATGGTGGTAACAGCAACAAGAATGGAATCTAAGGATCTTGACGTAGCTGGTATTGTTAATGTGTATGATGCTGAAAAAATTGAAAAAAGTGGTGCTAATAATGCCTATGATGTACTACAAAATACTTTAGGTGTCATGTCTCAATCACAAGGATTTAATGGTACTGCTATGGGTACAATGACCAGTAAGATTATGATTCGTGGCGTTGAAAAGGGTACCTTAGTGCTTGTTAATGGAATTGCTATGAATCAGGATGGTAAGTATAATCTAGAGGATATTCCTGTTGATGCTATTGAAAGAATTGAGGTTGTAAAGGGTGGTGGCTCCGTTCTTTATGGCAGCGAAGCAACTGGCGGTGTAATTAATATTATTACCAAGCAAACTATGAAAAATAGCATCAAAGTCCAGGCTGGTAATTTTGGCAAGGAAAGATATTCCGTAAATGTAGGCGCTGATAAATTCTCTATGTCTGCAAGCTTGGAAAATAGAGGCAAAGCTGAAAAAATGAGTGGTTTGTCTTCTGGTAAGCGTGCAGGTACTACATATTATGACTACCTAAAGGGTGAACGCAGAAGCATTTTGTGGAATTATAAGCTGAATGATGCCTTGACATTTACTCATTCATATACTGAAAATGAACACAAATATGGACAGCATGAAACAAAGACCGAATACAACAGAAGAATTTCTCAAATCAATGACTACGAAAATACTGATAATAGCTTTCTTTTGAACTATGATAAAGATGGTTGGAAAGCAAAAATGGCTTATGGAATTCAAGAAAGGAGCTATGATAAAGCTACCTATAAACCTAATGGCTCATTGGATAAGGACGAATTAAACAGCTGGAGAAAAGGACATAACACTAATATTGATGTACAAAAAAGTTTCGATATTGGTAAGGATAAACTGCTTGTAGGTGTTGAATTCCAACGTGAGGATATGGATTTATATTCTGCTGCTACTAAAAAATCCAAAATGAGTGCTGCTAAGCCTCCCTTGGATAGTACATTAGAACGCAATGTTGTTTCTGTATATACTTCATATAATAAAGAATTGTCACCTTCTTCTAATTTAATTGTTAATCTTCGAGAAACCTGGGCTAATGGCATTGAAGGTGAACAAACAAATTTAAAAACCAATAAGACTCAAAATATCAAAAACGATAATATGAGTAAATTTACTCCAGAATTGCAGTTTGTTCATAAGCTTTCAGAGGATAGCTCTTTTTATGCTAAAGCAGGTAAATCCTTTAGACTGCCTAATTTGACTCAAATTTTTGGTACTGGCGTAATTAATCCTAAGCTGAATTTGAAACCGGAACAAGGTACTCACTATGAGATTGGCTATAAGCTGAATGAAGGTAATAGAGCATGGCGTTTGGCAGTATTTAATTATGAAATCAAAGACTCCATTGAAGCTGATTCCAAATATGCTAATGGCTCTTTAGTATCTGTAGACTATACTAACCAGGATGTTAGAAACACTGGTATAGAACTGTCTTTGAACGTGGCTCACGATGATAATTGGAGCAGCAGATGGGGTATTATGTATAATAATCCTCAAACAAGAGCCTTTGATGTTTATGGAAATAATGATTGGCACGATTATTATAACAAGCTGCAGCTTACTGGCGGTGTTACCTATACCAAAGGTAAATTAATGACCTCCTTAGATGCTAACTATGTTGGCAAGCGTACTGGTAATGAGGCTACATCCAGAAAGATTAAACCGCAGCTCTTTACTGATCTGCACTTGTCTTATACTCCTGAGGAAAATCATAAGGTGTTCTTCCATTTGAATAATATTTTAGATAGACAGGATATTACTTCCAACGGTACTACTAATTACTATTCCTTAGGAAGAAACTTTATATTAGGTTATGAATACAGCTTCTAAGGAGCTGATTTTGTTCTTTAAGTTTTGAATAAAGCATAGCGGTGCAATCTTATATCACAAACCAGGCCTTACAGTCCATAAAAATATTAATATTCAAATTTATTATCAAATATATACCAATAAGATTATTGCTTAGGAGGCTGAGTATGTCGGACACTGTTATTGAAATTAAAAATTTATCCATAGGCTATGAAAATAAGGTGGTTATTTCCGACGTGAATGCTGCGATTAAGCAAGGAGAGATTGTTGGTATTATTGGCTGCAATGGCGCAGGTAAGAGCACCTTCTTAAAAACTATTCGCGGTCTGCTTCCTAAGAAAAGCGGAGAGGTTTTGTACTTTGGTAAGCCTTTGGAGGAATATGACGATAAGGAGCTTGCTTGTCGTGTAGCTTATTTGCAGCAGCACGTTGAGGTTGGCTTTGGCTATACTGGCCGAGACATTGTTCTTGCTGGTCGTTATCCCTATATGAAATGGTGGGAAAAGGAAAGCGGCGAGGATGAAAAGCTGGCTTTGGATTGTATGGCCTATACTGGGACTTTAGATTTGGCCGATCGCCCTGTAACAGAGGTTTCTGGTGGTCAGAAGCAGCGCATTCTTCTGGCTAAGGTATTGGCTCAGCAAACACCGATTTTATTTTTGGATGAGCCTACTACTGGTTTGGATATGGTATATCAGGAGGAAATTTTCCGTTTCGCCAAGGAATTGGCACAGATGGGAAAAACAGTTCTGATGGTTGTTCATGAACTTAATTTTGCCGCAAAGTATTGTACAAGAATTTTGCTTTTAGGAGAAGGTAGAGTGCTGGCTGATGCACCTCCGGCGGAAGCCTTTACAGAGGAGCTTTTAAGCAGAGCCTATAAGGCTGACATTTCTGTCATTAAAAATCCTATTAGTGAAAGTTTGGAGATTTCTACTAAGCCTAAGAAGGATGATTTAGATAAAGCAGAGGCTCTATTAAAAAGCATTTGTGGTGGTTGTTGAGTGTAATTGGATATTTTATAGAGACGCTGCACTAAGTCTGCAGCGTCTTTTTGATTTATGGGATTTTTCATATGTTTGAAACTTTATGTGCATGTTATTTAAATTTCCTGGAATTGCAGAAAATGGTGTAGGATGAAAAAGATAATTTTATTTGTAGTGCTGCTTTGTATTTGGATGGAAACAGCCTTAGCAGGAGTAAAGCTGGAAGCTGTTTATCCCTATAATATGGAGCAGAAAAATTTACATACAGTTTATGGAGGAAGTACAGTTCCATTTTTCGTTAATGGAACAAGCTTTGATGTTCCCTATGAACGGGACACAGAGATCGTTATTACTTTGCCGGATGGATTTATTCCTCAGCAAAGTTCTCAGTGGCAGATTGAAAAAACAAATCAAGGCTATATTGCTAAAGCAAGGTGGATTTTGCCTGCTAATTTTGGCATGAACTTTGATTTATTATATATAAAAGCTGAAAATGATATGAAGCCTGGCTCTAGAGAGGCCAGTGTGGAGCTTAAGGGTAAAAATATACATGAGAGTAGGTCGGTAAGCTTTGTCTATGAGGCTGGAGCTGCTGCTAAAGCAGAAGAGCCTGCAGCTAAGCTGGATAAAAGTAAATTTAATTGGTATATTCAGTCTGTTACCCTGCCTGTTGATGATAATGGTCAGCGTGATGATAAGGCAGAGGAAGGTGTTATTTATATACGTGATACTTCTTTAGAAAGCTTTCGTAATCGAATTGCTGGTGATGGTGCTACAAGCTGGGCAGCGGTTTTCAATCATCCTGCAGCTCATCTGCTTTTAGAAATGCGTAACCCTCAGAAGGATGTAAGGGTACTGCGTTTTAAAGCAGAACTAGTAGATAGAGCTACTGGTGAGCTGGCTCCTGGACTATGCACTGCGGGAAAAAATAATGAGGATAGTGAGCATGGCTGGGCTGGTGAAATAGGTGCTGCTGGAGAAACAACTGCACTTATATCACTAGATGGACAAAAGAGTCAGAGCTTTATCATTCCTATCTACATTGATTATTTCACTGTTCTTGAAGGCGACTATAATCTGCGCGTAACTGTTTATGACAATAATCAGGAAAAGATACAGGAGGTGCCTCTGAAAATATCCAAAACACATAGTCTGGGCCTGTTGGCGGTTGGCTTTTCATTTATATGTATGCTTTTGGTAATCTGTTTTAGCTATAGACTAAAGCAATGTATATACGAAATAGGTGCCAAGGGTGCCATCACTGTGGCTTTATTTGCAGCACTTTCTTTTGGTGGTATTACAATGCCAACTACGCTAATTGGCGATTTGCTGCACGTATTTTTAGGGCCGTTTTCTGGTCTTGTTTCGGGACTTTTGAGTGGAGTGCTGCAGTATCTGCTAATAGTTTCTCTTCTAGTGTTGTTTAGAAAGCCCGGTGTAGTGAGCCTTTTATATTTTGTGAAATATATGCTGACAGGTATTATGTTTGGTCATTTTACACCTTTAGGCTTTTTAAGCTGCTGCGTATCAGTAGTGGCTTTGGAAACAGTTTTATATATTAGCGGTTTTTATAGGCAGAAAATTTTAAATAACAGCTTTATGCTAGTGTTGGCCATTCTGCTTGGCTGCACAGATGGGTTTACTACCTTTGTAAATATGGAACAAATGATGTTCTTTTACCGCTTGTATTATGCTGACTGGTATTTAGCGTTATATATGTTTGTTAATGGTTTATTATACAGCAGTATTGGTAGTTGGCTAGGCTATAAAACTGGAGCAAAGCTTCATCAGGTTATGGGGGATTAGAAATGTTAAAAATAGAAAACTTTTCTTATGGTTATTCAAGCAGAGCTGACTTTACTCTTCATAATCTTAATCTGGAGCTGCATCAAGGAGAAATGCTTTTAGTTGCAGGTCATAGTGGTTGTGGAAAATCTACCTTAATAAAGGCTATTAGTGGCCTTTTAAGTGGCGAAAAGGGACGCAGCCTAGGAAAAATATATCTTGATGGGATGGATGTTGCAGCCCTTACACCAGAGGCTATTGGCCTTTTGGCTGGTACTGTCTATCAGTCTCCAGATGACCAGCTTTTTGCCATGACTGTTGGCGATGAGGTAGGGTTTGCTTTGGAAAATCAGGGCTTAAATTCAGATTTTATTAGCAGTCGAGTTACGGAAACATTAAATTTAGTTGGTTTATCTTGCTTTGAGGAATATGGTATTCATCAGCTTAGCGGCGGTCAAAGACAAAGACTGGCTTTAGCTTCTATTTTAATTACTAAGCCCAAGCTCTTGATTTTAGACGAACCTGTCAGTCAGATGAATCCACAGGGTGTAAAGAGCTTTATGGAGCTTTTATTGCGTCTTAATAAAGAAGAGCATATTAGCATTTTAATGATTGAGCATCGTGTCAATGAGCTGGCAAAATATTTTTCTCGTCTAGCTGTAATGGAGCAGGGACGGATTATTTATGATGGAGCTATGGATGAAGCCTGGTCAATGCTGACTGATAAGTCAGGTGCGGGAATTAGAGAACCGCAGAGTGTTAAGCTGTGTCGTTTTTTGAAGCTTCCTAACCTAACTAGTGAAGAAGAAAAGATCGTGGAAATGATTCATGGGAACTGTGAAAAAACTTTTAATGTAGACTCATATGGTACTGAAGCTAAAATAAACGAGGAAAGCTCCGAAGCAATCTTAAAAGTAGATAATGTAATATATACGTATCCAGGTTCAGCTAAGCCTATTCTAAAAAATCTTAGTTTTTCTTTACCCAAGGGTAAAATCGTTGCTCTGATGGGATACAACGGAGCTGGTAAAAGCACTTTGATGAATATTTTAGGCGGCCTTAGTAATTTAGAGCACGGTTCAATTAAGCTAGATGGTAAGGAGCTTGGTGACTCCTTTGATAAGATTGGTTATTTGCGTCAGGAACCTGATTTAATGCTTTTAGCAGACACTGTTGAGGAGGAACTAAAATGGAATAATAAGACAATTACTGATGCTGATATAGATTCACTATTAGAAAAATTAAAGCTTGGTATTTATCGTCATGATTTTCCTTTGGCTCTTAGTAAGGGACAGCGACTACGTGTAGTATTAGGTGCTATGCTAGCTAGAAAACCTCAGCTTTTACTTTTAGACGAGCCTACAACAGGGCAGGATGAAGAAAGTCTGCGGGAAATTAAACAGCTTCTTCTTGCATATAGGTTTGCAGGAGGTAGTGTTTTTATTTGCACACATGATGTTGAGCTAGCAGCGGAAATTGCTGATAGTGTACTGCTTTTAAAGAATGGGGAGATAATGGTTTATGACTATGTTCAGAATGTTCTTACTAATAAGCAGTTTTTATTGGAGGGTGGACTAAGTGCTACTCCTGTGCTTCGCATCAGCGAGAAGCTTGAAATACCTCCATGTGTATTAGCAGAGGAGGTGAAATGTTATGTCAGTACGTCAGCTGTGGGAGGGGAGTGATGCTGCTGCCTGGGCTAAAAAGCTTGATGGTCGTACTAAAATATTAGTGCTGCTTATGTTTGCGGTTTTGACTATAACTGTAGATAATCCTCGCAGTTTATTTATTTTATTTACTGCAACTTTAGTGCTGCACTTTGTTGGAGGAACATCTATTTATAAGTGGCGTGTGATGGCGATACTGCTGCTTTTAGGACTATGGGGCTCTATGTTTAGTCAGGCACTATTTTTTGCACAAACTCCAAGAACACCATTAGTAACACTTATTCCTGCTGACGCAGGTAGTCTGGGAACGCTGACAGGCGGATTATATATTTATCGTGAAGGTATATTGTACGGCGCTGTACAGGGGTTACGTTCTGCTACTATGCTGGCTTTAGGCTTGTTTGTTTGCTGGACCAGTGATCCTAGGCAGCTGCTGCAGGCTATGACGGCCTGGCGCCTATCTCCACAGCTGGCCTTTATGTTGGTAACAGCAATTAGATTTTTACCTGTTTTAGCTGCAGAAACAGGAGATGTTATTATAGCTTTACAGTTACGTAGTTCGACGAGAGGCGGACGTACTGCGGTTGTTCGTCATCTGCCATATATTGCCAAGCCATTGTTGGCTCGTTGTTTGCGACGTGCGCAGACCTTGTCTCTATCCGTAGTAAGCAGAGGATTTTTTCTTAATAAGGGCCTGCAAAGAAATCAGCTGTGGGCGTTACGAGAAAAGCTTTGCTGTGCTTGCTTTGGCGTTGTTACAGGATTTATTGTTTTGAGCAAGCTTATCTATCTTCTTTCAGAGCAGGGGCTGTATTTTGGCTTTCTGCGTCAAATTTATGATTGGACGAAATTATATCTATGAAAAAGCTTAAAGGCAGCATTGCCTTAATCATTTTAATTTTATCTTGGGTTGGCTTGTATTGGCTTACGGGTAGCAGAACTCCCTGGCTGCAATTTACTTCTGACGAAAATGGAGGAGTAGCCGTTTATTTGGGTGATATTCCTACTGATAATTACGACCGTATGGGCTTTACCAAGGCTACTATCTGCTATGCTCCTACGGAAAATGGCTGGCTGGTAGGTACTTCTCGAGGAGAGCTGTTCCTTTTTGACAATACTGGACATCAGCTGTGGAAAAGAAGCCTAGGCATTGGCAAGCTTATTTCTGCTTGTCTTAGTAAGGACGGATCTCTAGCTTATATTGGCGAGCAGAGTCCTGAAGGTCATTTATATGCAGTAAATGTTAGGACAGGCGATATAGTTTGGAAATATAAGGGTTCGGATTTTGTAGGTGCCGATGCTTCACAGCGCTCTTATCCATCCGTTGTTCACATTGCTGTGGATAAGGATGATAATGCCTTTGCCAATGTTTATCGTTTCCTTATGGATAAGAATGGCAATCGCAGTTATCGTGGCAGAATGCTTGCTGTGAATAGTGCTGGAGATCTTTTATGGAAATATCCCGCTGATGAAGCAATAGATAGTTGGATAAATTGGTGTGATGTCAATGATAATAATGGTAGAGTAGTTATTTCCACTTCTGCCTACGATTTTCGTGAAGATATGCATTACAAGGATACTATGTATTTTTTAGATAAGCACAGTGGTAAGCAGCTTGGTTCAGCCTACGTGCCACCAGTACCGCCTTTTGATAATTCTGTCATGCGAGGCAGCCCTAATTTTTCTGAAGATGGAAGATATTTGGCTGGCAGCTGCAGTGATGGACGTGGTTTTCTTTTTGATGCTCAGGGAAAGGTTCTGTGGGAGCGAACTCTGTCCCAGCCTGCTCAGGTTGCTGGGGCTTGGATTAATGCCTCAGGCAGGGATGGTTTTGCTACGAAATATGGCGTTGTTTTCACAACCATCAACACCTTTAATAGGGAAAATTGGCAGCTGCCCACTCCAGTAGAGCATCCAAGCAACAATAGTATGTTTGTCTTTGATTATGATGGCAAGTTTAAATACCAATATAGAGCCGAGGGAACTATGGAGCAGCTTGCTTTTGCTGATAACCTGGTTGCCTGTGCTGTAGGTCGCAATGTTAGGACACATGCTTATTCTTCTCATGGTGCTCTGATAATTGATTTATCTACTGGTAAGAATGTGGATTTCTTTCATACGGAGGGACCTCTACAGGCTATTGCAATCAGCCCTAATGGAAGGCATGTTGGTGGTGTTGAAGCTCCTGCCGTGACACCGGATGGCAAGATAATCGGTGCTCATAAACTGCATATTTGGAACAGTACTAAGGAGAATTAAGATGCTGAAAGAATTTTTCCGTTATTATGGACCATATAAAAAAATATTTTGGGGAGTAGTATTTGGCTCCTGTTTGGCAGCTGCCCTGGATTTGATTTTTCCAATCTTAGTGCGCCATATTTTGAGTGTGGAGCTGCCTAATAGGGATGTTTCTGGTATGCTTCATTGGATAAGCATTCTGTTTATCCTTTATTGTATTAATTTTGGCCTGCTTTTTGCCATAAATTACTATGGTCATATAATGAGTGCAGGCATCGAAAATGATATGCGTCACGACCTATTTGCTCATTTGCAGAAGCTTTCCTTTCGTTTTTATGACAATAGCAAAACAGGTCAATTGCTATCTCGTATTACTACTGATGTAGTAGAGGTCAGCGAGTTAACTTTCCGTGGGCCCAATGATTTGCTGGTTTGCTCTATAACTATGCTTGGAACTATAAGCGTACTTTTTTGGATGAATTCATGGCTTGGTTTATTGATTACTCTTTTGCTTATTGCTAAGACTGTACATACAGTTTTTATTAATCGAAAAATGAAGGCTGCCTTTCGTGCCAGCAGAGCACGCTCTGGCGAGGTATCTGCACAGGCTGAGGAGGCTTTAAGCGGAGTGCGACTTGTACGAGCCTTTGCTTGTGAAGACGTGGAGCAAAGGCGCTTTATGGAAAAAAGCAATGCACTATATAATACTAGAAAAGCTTCCTTTAAGGTACTGTCATATTTTTCTGGCAGTGTAAACTATTTTACGAATATTACTAATCTAGCGCTTTTGGGCTGTGGTGGTATTCTTATTGCTAAGGGAATGCTTACAGTAAGCGATTTTGTAGCATTTTTGCTTTATGTCAATCTGTTTATGAAGCCTCTACTGCGCTTGACAGTATTTACAGAAATGTATCAGCGTGGCATGGCTGGCTTTGCTCGTTTTTATGAGCTATTGCAGGAGCCTGTGGAAATTAGGGATGATGATAACGCTATTGAATGTAAAAATATTAAGGGTGAGCTTCGTTTTGAAAATGTAAGCTTTAGCTATTTGGAAAATCAGGCAGTGCTAAAGAATTTTAGCCTTACCATTAAGCCTGGAGAGAAGGTGGCCTTTGTTGGTGCTACTGGAGCAGGTAAAACAACTATTGCCAGCTTAATGCTTCGTTTCTATGAGCCTCAGCAGGGAGGCATTTATTTGGATGGTGTCAATATTAATAAATATTCTCAGCGTTCATTGCGTCAGCAAATTGGTCTGGTACAGCAGGATGTGTTTCTGTTCTCAGATTCTGTAAGCTTTAATATTGCTTATGGCAAGGATGATGTTAGTGATACAGCAATCAAAAAGGCTGCCCAGCTAGCTGCCGCTGACAGCTTCGTTGAGCGTCTTCCTGAAAAATATTCCACCTGCATTGGTGAACGTGGTGTTAAGCTTTCTGGAGGACAAAAGCAGCGTTTAGCCATTGCTAGGGTGTTTTTGAAGAATCCGCCGGTCTTGATTTTGGATGAAGCAACCTCTGCTCTTGACACTAGGACAGAAAAGCAGATTCAAGAGGCTTTAGATGCATTAGCTAAGGAACGTACAACCTTGATTATAGCTCATCGTTTATCTACAATTATCAATGCTGATAAGATTGTAGTGCTGCATGAAGGCAGTATTGTTGAAATTGGAACTCATGAGGAGCTTTTGCATAAAAATGGTACTTATAAGAAGCTTTATGAAATAAGTATGGAATAAACTAGCTGAAAGCGGTATAGCTGTACTAAAAGCTGCAAGAAATTTTTTCGCGGGATTTTCTCTAAAAATTATAATGTTTCATTGTAAAATGAAGTCGCACACCTTGAAAACAGAATAAAAATAGTCCATTGTGACCTCTTCGTGTTAAGATTAAGTTGCTACACAAAAACCAACAAGGAGGCAATCACAATGGACTACACTCAAGATACCACAAAACACATAAAAGGTAAATATTATGGACTTAAAAAGAAATGATGAAAATTACTAATAACAATTTCAGCAAATATACTTGACATTACTAATAAAGAGTCGTATAATAACATCATCAAGTTAATACTGAATTACAGGTGCTAATGCTTAATAGAGAAGCCGGTTAAAGTCCGGCGCGGTCCCGCCGCTGTAACGTGGAGTTAGCTTCCATGACCACTGGACTAAGGTCTGGGAAGGGGAAGAAGAACAATGATACGAAGCCAGAAGAACTGCCTGTAATATGCATCGTCGTTTGACCTGCGAGAGACGGGGAGAGATGTTGGAAGCTTGTTTTAGTGCAGTTACCTTTTTGCATTATCCTTATTGACATAATTAGGACAGTGGTTTGCTACTGGCTGTTTGAGGATATTGGGCTTTTTCATCCTGATTAGATTATGGATGAGCGTTACTGGTTTATTGTACAGCGCTTCGATATTTCGCCGTTTTTCAGATGTACTAGCCTTATAGCTGGTTAACAAATGAAAAGCGGCTTTCTGTTTCATTGCGCTCAAAGGTCAATAGATGGCGGACCTTTGAGAATCGTCAAGCCATCGATGCGAGATTGATTTGCACGTCAGACTGGACACCTGGCGTTTCAAATACCATTCTCAAATTCTCTTTTAGCGAGAACATTTCCTTTCTCCCTCTGTGGGGCGACGTAGGGGTGCGTCGTCCCACAAAACACCCAGCCATCACAAATTATTGTGATGGTTTTTGTATTATATGCAATAAATTAAATATATTTGGCGTAGGCCTTGTACATATATGTGATGGTGTTTCGGGGCAGATTGCTAAAGAAATGTATTATAAATTCCGATATATATTTAGTACGAATTATAAGTAGTATGGGAGGTTCTGATTATGAAGGAGCTTTATTTATGTGGTAATGAGTTTGATGCTCTTAAGGAAATATTAGAACACACTCGTGGAGTGGCGGCACTGACAATTGGCAGTGCGGATGCTCAAAATATTGCCTTTTCCTTGGATTGCTTAAGAGTAGAATATAATCCTAAAAAGATAGATATAACTGAGCTTTTAAAGGTTTATTTCACTGCTGTGGACCCATATTCACCGCCCAAATTTCCAGCTAAATCCACAGCAGTGCTTTTTAAAAGTGCAGAAGATGCCATGCAGATTGAATATTATCTGCGCTTCATGCAGATGCGTGGCGCAGAACCAGCAGCTGCTTTGGGTGAGCTGATTGTTAATGATTCTATTACTCAAGGACGAGAAACACGTCTGCTGCTGACCTTGTGCGGCAGATTGAAGAGCTTTACAGCTCTCTGATTTTACTATCAACGGCCTGGACAACCGTGACCGTTTATAGATGCTTTTCAAATCTTCCTGAGATTGCTGCTTGTAGGCACGGCACCCTACAGATTGAGTGAGAGCAGTCTGGCTAATGCTTTAAGCAGAGAAAGGCAATGTTAAAAGAGAATGCGGAGGTGATATTGCGTATTGAGAAGACTTTTTATAAGTCAGTGGTAATTAAAGAAAAAATTCTTTAAGGAGGAAAATCTTATGGCTGAAGAACAAGAAAAGATTACTGCTTCTGTCTTTGGTGACAAGCCCTTGACCGACGCAGAGCTGGCTGAAATTCTGCACAAATCTGAAAAGACTGCTAATTTCCCGCCGGTTTCTTTTGATGAATTCACCGCACCTGAATGGGATGAATGGGTAGAAGCCTGCAATGCTTTGCTGAAAGGCAAACCATTTGACAAGATTATGTATACCAAAAATTATGAAGGTATAACCTTTGATCCTATTTACAGACGTGTTGATGTAGATGATATCCTGCCCACAGATAACTATCCTGGTATGGGTGACTACCTGCGTGGTGCAACTGTTAACGAATATGTACATGAGCCCTGGGGCATTGCACAAAGCTGCGATGAAACCTTACCAGCAGACAACAACGAGCTGCTTAAGGAAGAAATCGAAAAAGGCTCCACCGTTTACAATATTGCATTGGATACTGCAACCTTGAATGGTGTTGAACCTAAAGATGCAGCAAAGCCTGGCGACATTGGTGTTAACCTTGCAACTGTTGAGGATATGAGCGTATTGCTTAATGGCCTTAAGCTTGATAAATATCCTGTTCTGATTTATGCAGGTGCTTCTGCGATGGGCCTGATTGGCCTGACTGCTGCTGCTATTAAAGCGAAGGGTCTTAAAGTTTCTGACCTTCATGGCTGCATTGGCGCTGATCCTATTGGTGAGCTGGTTAAGGCTGGTTCTACTACCGATTTAGAAAAGCTGTATGACGAAATGGCGGAGGCTATTCGTTGGTCCAAGAAAAATGCACCTAAGCTGCGTACTATCTTTGTAGACAGCCAAGTATATACTGATGGTGGTGCTGAGGCAGTTCAAGAGGTTGCTTATACCTTTGCTGCAGCTGTTGAATATGTACGCCAGATGCAAAAACGCGGCCTTTCTCTAAAAGATATTGCTAATTCCTTAGAGTTCTGCTTTAATCAGGGCGCAAACTTCTTTATGGAAATTGCCAAACTACGTGCACTTCGTCTTGTTTGGGCTGCTATCATGGAGGCCTTTGGCGCTGATGAAGAGGACCGTTCCACTGTAGTACATGGTCGTAACGCTCGCTTTACTAAGACTGTTATTGACCCCTATGTAAATATGCTGCGCAACACTACTCAAACCTTCTCATCTGTAGTTGGCGGCGTAACTACTTTTGAGAATCCTCCCTTTGACCAGCTTATCCGCAAGGGTGACGTTTTCTCCCGTCGTATCGCTCGTAATCTGCACGTTATGCTGCAGGAGGAATTTGGCATGATGCGTCCTATTGACGCATCCGGCGGTTCCTGGGCTGTTGAGTCTTTGACTAAACAAATGACTGAGAAAATTTGGGCTGAGTTCCAAAAGGTTGAAGAGCAGGGCGGTATTATTAAAGCTCTGGAAGCAGGCTATCCGCAAAACTCTGTTAATGAGGTTCTGGAAAAACGCTTTAAAGCTCTGGACCTGCGTAAGGATCGTGCTGTTGGCGTAAATATGTATCCTAATATGACTGAGGAGCCGCTGGAGCGTCGTGAAGAGGATGCAGAAGCTATGCGTGCTAAACGTTGCGCTGCAGTAGCTGAATATCTGGCTGATATTGATGCTGAGCTGAAGACTACCAAGCTGGCAGTTGTTAAGGCTGAGCCTACTGTAGAAAATGTTATTGATGCATTCTTTGCAGGTGCTACTTTGGCAGAGGTTGCTGCTGCTCATCAGGCTGAAGCAGGCGGCAGTGTTGCTCCTATTGCAGTTCATCATTGGACTGAGCGTTATGAGGCACTGCGCTTTGATACTGAAGCATATGTTGCTAAGACCGGCAAAAATGTTGAAGTATTTCTGGCTAACATGGGCCCCATTCCTCAGCACAAGGCTAGAGCGGATTTCTCTACCAGCTTCCTGCAGGTTGGCGAATTCAATGTTCATCTGAATGATGGCTTCCAAGATGACGAGAATGGCACTGCTATTGAAAAATGTGTTAAAGCGTGCAGCGAATTCCCCTACGATGTAGCTGTAATTTGCTCTACTGACGCAACCTATCCAGAGATTGTTCCAGCACTGGCTCCTGAGCTGAAAAAAGCTCTGCCTGAAGGAGCAACCTTGTTCCTTGCTGGCGCAGCACCTAAAGAGCTGGTTGATGTTTATAAAGAAGCTGGCGTAGATGATTTCATTAGCGTTTCTGCTAACTGCTATGAAACTCTGCGTATGTTACAAAAGAAGAAGGGGATGATTGAATAATGATGAATCCAGATTTCACCAAAGTAACGCTTCCTGAGCATCCCCACTGCTCTTATGAGGATTGGAAAAAGAAACTGGAAGCTAAAATGGGCGAAAATTATGATGCCCTTTATGATACAACCCTTGAACGTATTCCTGTAGAACCCTTGTATACCAAGGATATCTATGCAGACTGCAATCATCTTGATTTCATGAGCGGTATTCCTCCGTTCCTGCGTGGACCATATTCTACAATGTACGTGTTCCGTCCTTGGACTGTACGTCAATATGCAGGCTTCTCCACAGCGGAAGAGTCCAATGCATTCTATCGCCGCAATTTGGCAGCAGGTCAAAAAGGTCTGTCTATCGCGTTCGACTTGCCTACTCACCGTGGCTATGATGCAGATAACCCACGTGTTGTTGGCGATGTTGGTAAAGCAGGCGTATCCGTTTGCTCCATGCTTGATATGAATATTCTGTTCTCAGGTATTCCTTTGGATCAAATGTCCGTATCTATGACTATGAACGGCGCTGTTCTGCCTATTCTGGCATTCTTCATCGTATCTGGTGAGGAGCAGGGCGTAGATAAATCCATTATGGCTGGTACTATTCAAAATGATATTTTGAAAGAGTTCATGGTTCGTAATACCTATATCTATCCTCCTGCTATGTCCATGCGTATCATTGGTGATATTTTTGAATATACTACCAAATATATGCCTAAATTCAACAGTATCTCCATTTCCGGTTACCACATTCAAGAGTGCGGCGCAACTTGCGATCTGGAATTAGCGTATACTCTGGCTGACGGCATGGAATACATCCGTACTGGTGAAGCTGCAGGCCTGCCAGTAGACGCATTTGCTAAACGTCTATCCTTCTTCTGGGATATGGGCAAAAACTACTTTATGGAAGTAGCAAAAATGAGAGCTGCTCGCGTTCTGTGGGCTAAGATTCTGAAGAGCTTTGGCGCTAAGAATCCTAAATCCATGGCACTGCGTACTCACTCTCAAACTTCTGGCTGGTCTTTGACCGAACAGGATCCGTTTAATAATATCGCTCGTACTGCTATGGAAGCTATGTCTGCAGCTTTGGGTCACACCCAATCCCTGCATACTAACGCTCTTGACGAAGCTATTGCATTGCCGACTGACTTCTCTGCTCGTTTGGCTCGTAATACTCAGCTGTATATTCAAGACGAAACCAAGGTTTGCAAAATCATTGATCCTTGGGGTGGTTCCTACTATCTGGAATATCTCACTAACGAGATTATTCGTCGTGCTTGGGCTCATATTCAAGAGGTTGAATCTCTTGGCGGTATGGCGAAAGCTATTGCAACAGGTCTGCCCAAAATGCGTATTGAAGAGTGCGCAGCTCGTCGTCAGGCTGCTATTGACAGTGGTACCGAGACCATCGTTGGCCTGAATAAATATCGTCTGGCTAAGGAAGATCCGCTGAATGTATTGTCTATTGATAACACTGCTGTACGTAACGCTCAAATCAAACGTTTGGAAAAACTGAGAGCTGAACGTGACAACGACAAGGTTCAACAGGACTTGGCAGCAATTACCAAGGCTGCAGAAACCCGCGATAACGGCAACCTGCTGGAAATGGCAGTACAAGCTGCTCGCGACCGTGCTTCTCTTGGTGAAATTTCTGACGCTGTTGAAAAAGTTTCCGGTCGTTTCAATGCAGTTATCCACACTGTATCCGGCGTATATTCCACCGCATTTGGCGGCAGCGATGATCTGGTAGAAGCTAACAAGCTGGCAGACGAATTCGAGAAACTTGAGGGTCGTCGTCCGCGTATCTTCCTGGCTAAGATGGGCCAAGATGGTCACGATAGAGGCCAAAAAGTACTGGCTACCTCCTTCGCTGATATGGGATGGGACGTTGACGTAGGTCCTCTGTTCCAAACTCCGGAGGAAACTGCACAGGACGCAGTGGACAACGACGTTCATATGGTAGGCTTCTCCTCCTTGGCAGCAGGTCATAAAACATTACTGCCTGCTCTGGTAGAAGAGCTTGCCAAACTGGGTCGTGAGGATATCCTTGTATCCATCGGCGGCGTAATCCCGGCACAGGACTATGATTATCTGTATGAGCATGGTGCCGCTGCTATCTTTGGTCCTGGTACCAACATTCCTAAATGCTGCATCCAGCTCTTGAAGATGCTGGTAGAACGTGCAAAAGAGGAAGCTAAAGAAGAATAAGGAAGAGTGAGGTGATATAAATGCCTGAGTTGGGTGAAAAAGATTCTCGACCTAGTTGGGTGCCTCTGAAAAAGGATCCCAATTTTGCTTGTTCTGTAATGAGTGGTATTGATACTGCGGTTAACAGCGTTACCGAAGAAAAGGTAATACCTGCGGAGCCTTTAAAAAAGGTGCCTCTGCGCAAGAAATTGACTCCAGAGGAGTTTATTAAAGGCGTTCAAGACGGCGATCGAGTTATTCTGTCAAAGGCTATTACTCTTATTGAAAGTAATGCGCCCAAGGACTTTGACAAAGCTCAAAGAGTTTTGCAGGCCCTGCTGCCACGTACCGGTCACGCATTGCGTATTGGCATCACCGGCGTTCCCGGTGCAGGCAAAAGTACCTTCATCGAATCCTTTGGTCAGCTGCTGTGCAAGCTTGGGCACAAGGTTGCTGTTCTGGCAGTTGACCCTACTAGCTCCATTACAGGTGGTTCTATTCTAGGTGATAAAACAAGAATGCAAAAGCTGTCCCGCGAGCCTAATTGCTTCATTCGTCCTACTCCTGCCAAGGATACTTTGGGCGGTGTAGCTCGTAAGAGCAGGGAAACTATGCTCCTGTGCGAGGCTGCAGGCTGTGACGTAATTCTTGTAGAAACTGTTGGTGTAGGCCAGTCTGAAACAACAGTACGTTCCATGGTTGACTTCTTTATGCTGGTTGTGCTTACCGGTGCAGGCGATGAGCTACAAGGCATCAAAAAGGGCATTATGGAATTAGCTGATGCTATTGTTGTTAATAAAGCAGATGGCGATAATCTGCAGCGTGCTATTGTTACCCAGGGCGAATATGAGCGTATGGTTGAGTTCATTCGCCCCGCAACTGAAGGTTGGAAAACTCACGCCTACAAATGCTCTGCGTATACAAGAGATGGGTTACCGGAGCTGTGGGCGGTGATGAAGGAGTTTGAAAAGGTCACCAAGGAGTCTGGTGTCTTTGAACAACGACGTAAGTCTCAGGTGCTGGCATGGGTTAACAGCATGATTGATGAGCATCTGCATAACCTGTTCTTCGAGGATCCCATGGTTAAGGGACGTATGCCCCTGGTAATGAACGCGGTAATTAATGGAGTAGTATCGCCGAGTCAGGCTGTTACAGAGCTTATCCGTGCCTTCGATATGGACAGAGCATCATCTCGTCACTTAGAAAATAAATAGAATTAGCAGATATCCTGTGGGCGTAAAAACTCATAAAACTTCCCTATGAGGAGGGGGAGAAGGATATTTCTGCAAACAAATCAGCTTTGTCTTCAAAAACGTAAGTAAAAAACCGCTTCAGTGTAAAAATGTACCGACCCCCAAAAGTTAGACCTAAAAATCTAGC
>ERZ773243.608-NODE-608-length-50093-cov-6.394400_pt1 | contig 50093 bp, 83 predicted proteins | sample MGYA00580520_ERZ773243 | MGnify/ENA primary metagenome ERZ773243 (study PRJEB29015, sample SAMEA2737747) | human gut metagenome | biome: human gut; feature: human-associated habitat; material: faeces | place: China | collected 2012 ... | reverse complement strand
CCACGTTTCCGCATCCCTTTTAATCCATATGCTTTTATGCCTGCTACCACCGTTGCCACTGATATGTCTAACAAATATGCTATTTCTACGTTCGACTTTCCTTCGTCCACATATTTTTTCAGTTTCTCTACGTCGTAACACTTTTTGTACATTCGTTTCCGTGATCCGTCTTTTCCCGCATCGCTTTCCATTTTTACCTCTCCATTAAAATCAACTTAATTCAACCGATCTAACGGACATTTACCGCTCTCTCGTTGCATATCACACTCGCCGTAGCTGTCTATTGTGTTTCTGTACTCACAGTAGTGCTCGCATATGTCCTCGCACACCTCTTCAATGATCGTTACTGTGCTTTTTGTTTCATCTTCCATCGATTCACCTCTTTCTAAGAAAATCATTCAGTTCCTTTGTGCACTCCCTGCACAATCCATAATCACAGTATGAATAATCATATCCGCTTGGATTCCCATTTAAAATGCTTAATATACCAATCTTTTTTAACTTAGAGGTCCATCCGATATAATGAATCTGTTTTCCACATCTATCGCATACTTTTTTACATATCGTTGCCATTAAATCCACTCCAATCTAATCTTTGTCCGCAATCATCACAGTGTTCTTGCCCGTATACATCTATTGATCCGCAAGAAGGACATTCGTACATGGGTGCAAATTTTGTTATGTGTTCAATCGGCTTCTTTTCTGTGCTTCGTTCTTTCAATTTGCGAATTTGTTCCGGGGTGAGCCCTGTATCCTCGTACTCAGCCAACCGATTTGCTAATTCATATACCCCATCTTCCATGAAATCGCACGAATGATATGTATATCCTGCTTCTGTCAATCTTTTCATTCCTACTCTCCTTTCGATCAAAAACCTTTATCGTTTCACTCCCAAATCAAAAATACTTAACTGGTTTTCTACTTCCTTAAGTCTTTTTCTTGCTTTTTGATACATTTTCTCGTTTATTTCAAATCCGACATACCTGATTCCTGCTTCATGGTACGCGATCAGGCTGCTTGCGCTGCCGGTGTGAGTATCAAGCACATTCCATCCCGGTTTGATGTACTCTCTTGCAATCCACCTATACAGATCTATCGGTTTCTGTGTCGGATGGATCCGGTGCTCGTTCGTTTTTTTGTTGCCTTTTTGAATCCCCCTTCGTCTACGCTTTTGCCTTGCATCATACCATCCCACATGTATCGGAATGTTTTTACCGTATCATGTAAACTGCAATACGCTATCTCCGCATCAGAAAATGTCATGTTGCTTCTGCATTTATCCCATACAATCCGTCCGGATCCGAAATGATAATCAAAATAATTGCATCCCCATACAATTTGATGGCGTGACACTCTTATGAGTTCGTCAAAATACTCCATTCCAGGTACATCCCATGTATCAATTATGTCGTATTCCCTGCGCTTAATCAGTGTTGTACTCTCAGACCTACCATAATATCTGCGCTTGTTTGGTCCTGCAAAATACGGCGGATCTACAACAGCGATGTCAAAAAACTTGTCTGGGAACTCTCTCATACCGTCCATGCAATTCATGTTGTAAAATCCATAATTTAGCATTTTAATCACCTCATCTCAACCGCGTACTGGTTTCTTTACTTGTTCGCTCTAATCCCCAACTCAATCCCTAGTTCTTCTTTGATCATTTTTATATAATCATTCCAACTTGCCATATCGTCCATGATGCACTCCGCTTTTTTGTTAAATCGCTTGATAAATCGGTCGCATCTTTGTGTTCCAAAGCCGAACTCGTCATGTAAGGTCGCTACGGAAAGGATTTTTACTGTATCTACTGTCTGTTCTTTGATCTTGATTGTCGCTCTGTTAATGTCTTTTTTTGCTAAGGCGGTGCGGATTCCGGTGATATTCCTGAATTCAATTTCTTTTTCAAGTGCTTCGACACCCTCGTTTTTGACGATTTCGAGTGCCATTAATAACCCGTCTTCCCGTCCTGTTATGTAATCGTTTCTTTTCGCCATTGTTTTTCCTCTTTTTTATCCTTTTTTTCGAGATGTCAAAATCCCACTTTCAAACAGTAATTACTGTTTGTAGTGGGTTTTTGATTGATCCTTTTTTCTATCCTTTTGTACTATAATTTCTTCGGCGCTTATGCAGTATTTGTGATGCAACCCTTTTTCTGTCCTGTAATAAAGATCGCCTGTTTCGGCGCTCCATCCCCAATCAGTCACATCATAAACGGTCTTGATGCCTGTTTTTGTTTTAATTTTTAAAATTCTCACGTTTTCCTCCTTTCTCCCGCCGCATAAAACGGCGGGGAAACCTGTATTTACTGGTTGCGCGTGACATTTTATGTATCATCGCCATACGGCGGAGGTACTAAAGGTAATTCTTTCTTGCGATCTGTTCCCATTCTTCCCGGGTGTGGGCCTTCTCAAATTCCGTTTGCGCGATTTTACAGAGCAGTTCTCTTGTTTCTCGGTTGTTATGTACTGCCTGCTGCCCCGTCCGGTGATGTTCAATGCATAGGTCTACTTTTAACCCGTTTTCTTCGGATATTGCTCTTTGTCCTGCCCCGAACAGGATATGATGCTCTTCCGTCTGCTTTACGGAATAGTCACCATTTAACCGGGCGCATAAGTAGCAGATGCCCTTTTGACTGTTTAAAATGCTTTTTTTGTGGATTTTCCGTTTTTTCTTCTTTCCCGGCTTCGGGAAAGCCATGTCCGAATAGTCAATGCTCATCTTCCGTCTCCTGTGTGTATAACTCATGAGTCCCGTTTAGGATCTTTAGTTCTTCCAGTGATCGAAATGAGAACCCCATCTGCTGAAGTAATCTATAGAAGTCTCTTAGGCATTTCATCCCTTTTTCGTAGTGTCCGTAATAGTCAGTTGCTTCGTACGGCTCTGCCGTCCGGGTCAAGAGGATCAGCATTTGCTTTTCTTGGCTTATTTCTGCAAATTCTTTTTCGATCCGTTCTTTTTCCTCTTCTTTCGCTTCGTACGCGTTTTCGATCCCGTAAAATCCATACACCGCGTTCATGTGTGCTACGCTTCCGCCGTCCGTTATCCGGTTTATCATGATCTTCCAGCCTGTTTCTTTTACATCAACTTCTTTCGGTATTGTGATTTTTCCCGACACAAGTTCTTTAATAAAATCGTTCCTTTCCCTTCTCATCCTTTTCAGGATTTCCGTTATTTTTCTTTTGTTTTCCTTGATTTTCTCCGTTTTCTTTTCCTGTTCCGTTTTTTCCCGCTCTTTTTGTATTACTTTTTTTACTACATAGATCCTATCGTAGTATTGATAATAATAGAGCTGATCTTTTGTGTCTTGCAGATCGATTTTTGTTTGATCCTCCCACTGTGATAGATCAATATTTGTTATCTCTTTCCATTTTCCGGTCCATCTTTCTTCTTTCGCTCTTTTCGGCGCGGCTTTTACTCCTTTTTCTTCCAGTATTTCAAACACTATTTGAGCGTTTTTCTTTATTTTTTCTTCTTTCACGGCCTGTTTTGCTTTCCATGCGATTTCGCGTGACGATACTGCAGTCTTAAGGATTTCATTCCTTTTTTTGATGTCTTGTACCTTCTCCAGCTCGTAAAGGTCCGTTAATGTGAGTTGGAAGTCCTTATTTTCTTCGCGCCTCGTAAGTGTTTCTTGATCCAGTTTTGCAAGATTTAACCTATGTCGTACTGTACTTCTGCTAAATCCGGTCTTTTCCGCGATTGTTGTTTCTGTTTCTCCCAAATCCAGCATGAGCTGGAAGCCTTGTGCTTGTTCGCTCACCGATAGATCGCTGCGCTGCATGTTTTCCAACAGCATCGTTGATATTTGCTCTTTTTCCGTCATTTCTACGACAGAGCAGGGCATTGTTTTTAAACCTGCTTTTCTCGCGGCTGTCAGTCTTCGGTTTCCGATCACTACAAGATAGTGGTCTTTTTTGTCCGGGGTTGGTACTACAGTCAAATTTTGCATTACACCGCGAGCTTTTATGCTTTCCGCCAGCTCGTCAATGTCGGTGTATACCTTCCGCACGTTCTGCGGGTGTATGTCTAACTGTTCGATCGCGATGTCTCGTATCATATCTGATCTCCTTTCAATAATTTTTCCACTTCCCACCAGGTAAACGATCTTTTGATCCCGTAAGGGTTTTCAAAAAGTGCGTGATACGGGAATGCCTTTAAAAAGTGCATCCGTTTCTTGATGACAGTGTGTCTTTCACTTCTTTCCGCCTGCTGCCGGAAAATCAACGTATATACCTTTCCTTCAACGAGTCCTAATCGGTTGCCGATATATTCTCTTGCTTTTTTCGCGCATTTTTCTTCCTTCGAAGCTCTCATTTTCCTTCGATTTCCTCCTTTAATAAGCCTTGATATTCACTACTTTCACAAAAACGGAATTCTATTTCATGTTTCTCCGCTTCTTCGACGTATAACTTCCATAATTCTTTATTCTGTACTTCCGCTCCGGTAGCTTTTTTCCATTCAGACCTTCGCCATTTCTCCGGCGCGCCTTGTTCTGAAATATTTTTGATGTAAGCGTTATCCGTGTGAATTACAACATGGCACCGTTCTTTCAGCTTTTGCAGAGATCTGATCATTGCAATTAATGTCAGTCTATTGTAGGTCGAATCGCACTCTTCCCCACTCACGATCCGGTATGCATTTTCTCCGTTTGCCTTAGTAAATACTAGGGCGGACGCATATTTCCCATCTTTTACAGTTGGCGCTTTTATGGTTGTTTCTATGTAGATATTTACTGTTTTCATTTTAAATCCTCCTGTGGATTCTGATTAGTGTGTATCTGCGGTATCTCATCCCCGTAGCCGGGTTGATCCCCTCGTAACTGTTTGCGATGTAGTATCCTTTTTTGGGTTTTACTTCTTTTTGCCAGCGTACAAGTTTTTGGGATTTCGGTTCGGGTAACGGCATATTTTTCGCATGGTTGTAGCTTGCTTCTTTTAGTCGCGGTTTTCCTTTGCTTCCGTCCGATCGTTTTTCTCTTGTTTTTTCGTTTTTTGTCATATAGTTTGCCAGTTTTGTAAAATCCTCATCGTAAAACCGGCTTTTTTTGATCTGCGTAATATAGATTGCTCCGTGTTCCCATGCATCTTCGATCCATTCTGCCGCCCCTGATGTTTTTTTAATGACTAGATGGATGTGCCATGCACCCTTTGTGCCCCGCTCTATGTTTCTGATCCAGTAAAACGGAGTGTTTGCCTTTTTATATTTCGGACGGAGCTTTCGGAGTGCTTTTTGTAAGTCTTTTAGTGCCACTGTCATGTCTTTCGGTCTTTGCTCGACTTTGTAGGTGTATGTTACAAAGTAGTCTCCCGTGTCAAAATATTCGATCAGTAATCGTCTGCATATCTTCGCTCGGTTGGCTTGGTTGACTGCCGCCATCTGTTCCGGCGTCGGTTTCTTTTTCTTTTGCCGTGCCTTTCCTTTTGCTCCATATCTTCCGTCTGGATATTCCTCTACGTCGTAGACGTCTCCGCCCCGTAATTTGTACGTTTTTCTCCGTGTTGCCATCTTTTATCTGTCCTAACTTTAATATCTTTATCGAGGTTTAAAAGCGGGAGTCCCCGCGTGTATCGCTTGACTTCCCGCCTCTTATTTGATACAATATATTTGTCCTAACAAGAGGCGGGAACGCCATCTTTTAAGCGCATCAGTTGCTGTGATGCGCTTTTTTTAATTGATTACATATGTACCGCCGCGCTTTTTTTGCTTTTCGCGCGCATACGCTTCGACTTCCGATCTGGTCATTGTCTTGCACTCTAATGCGTACGGATCTCCCCAGCGGATGATCCACAAAATAACTTCTTCTTTCATTTCATGAGGTGTTTCGCTGCTTCTCTCGCTATTTCTTGTGCTGATTTTTTTATTTCCTCTTCTATTTCTTCTTGCGTCATTGTGGATGTTTTAACTATTTTTTGCATTGACTTTTCTGCGTGTTTTTTTCCGTACTCTTCTTCGAGGATGTTTCTTATTCCTCTTAATATCATGACTGTTTCTGCTTCTAATAATATTAAATTTCCTTTTATTTCCACATTGCCTTTACTGCATTTAATCATCTTTACAAATTCCTTTCGTTAAAATGTTTTTTAGTTTTTGAATCTGATCTCCATCAAGTCCGCTAACATTAAATATTCTTGTGCTTTCTTTGTCTCTCCATGCGTTTCGCAGACCTTATCTCTGAACTGCGCAAGCGTTCCGTAGAAACATCCACAGCGTACGCCTACATCTCCATCTTTAAGCCGGAAGAATGTGGTTGTGCGATTACAAGATCCGAAACCGTGAGCATATGCATAATCCTTATCGCCGGAAACCCGTGCATCGCCGGAAACCCGTGCATCGCCGAAAACCTGTGCATTGCCGGAAACCCGTGCATCGCCGGAAACCTGTGCATTGCCGGAAACCTGTGCATTGCCGGAAACCCGTGCATCGCCGAAAACCTGTGCATCGCCGGAAACCCGTGCATTGCCGGAAACCCGTGCATCGCCGGAAACCTGTGCATTGCCGGAAACCCATGCATTGCCCATATGACTCAGGTTTTCTTCTTTTTCTATGTATCCTCCCAAATCCCCGGCTTTTACATTGCCAAACTCAATTAACGCTTTAATGCGAAACAATTTCACGCCGGAAATATCTACAATAAATTCGCTTGTTAGTTTAAACTTCTTCACTTTTCTCATCCTTTCTGTTACAATAATCTTGGTTGTTTAGTTATGCGTCCTAGAGGCTGCCGCCTCTTATGGGCGCTTTTTTGTTCTGTAAACGTCAAAGTCTTCTTGGTTGCCTACGCTTCCCCACGATGTGATCTGATCATTTTTTACAAGTACGACCGTATTTACATAATCCTGATCGTATTTCAGACACCAATCTTCGAGCAGATCCAAGATGCAGTTCATTTCTTCTTCAGCGTCTTTCTTTACCTCTCTGTCCATTTCTTTGTACATTTCTTTGTTCGCCTCCTTAAATCGGTCCTGCCTGCAAGATATAAATGATTACAGCCATGACAACAATGATGATCCATTGCGCGGTAATTATTATTTGTTCATCACTTATTTTATTTTTCTTTTTTTTCATTGCTTCAATAACCGGAGTGTTCGTTGTGTGCTCAAATTTAAGTACATCAATTTTGCACTTCGTCGGTTTTGTTTCCCGCATACTTTCTTTCACCCTTTCTTATTCTTCTAAACTTATCCACATTCTTAATATTTCCCGTTCTCTTATTAATAATTTTCAAATAAAAATCCGTTTCTTGGACAAGCGCCCAATTTTCAGCATTCAAGTGATGCGCGGATAAGCATTCCTTTTGCTGTCTCGTTAATTTCTTTGGCTGCTTCATATTTTCTTTTTACCTCTTTGCTTTCTCAATGTCTCTTCTTACCCGAAAAGCATTTGCATTTGACAACAGAACTGCCCTGTCCTCTTTCGGAAGAACTAATAATGTAGAAATAAATTCTTTGATTTCTTCCTGTTCTTCTTTTGGTATTGCCATTTCTAATACATCTCCTGCCATTTTTAACACCTCTTCTCTAAAGTATTTCCCTTTAAAAACTGATTCACGAAATATATCTGCCCTTTCCCAGTAACTTTCGTAGTTTTCGTAATTCTTACACTTCCGTCTGGATTCTGAACGTTGCTTTCCTTAATCTCAAACAGCCCTTGTTCTACATACCGTTGCATCGGCATATTTCTTGAGGAACCACTTTTAATAAGGAAGTTATTCTGTCTCATCCACTCGAATAATCGTTTCTGCCCGATTTGCACACCATTCTGACAAATCAACTTTGCCAAGTCTCCGATAAGAATTGATGTGTGGCTTGTGCTGACTGCATCTGCAAAGATTGTTTTCGGCTTGTCCTGTTCGATTTTCCGTTCAAGAGCCTTGTTATCTGTTTTTAACTGTTCAATAGTCTTATCTGCCATCTTCAATGCTCTTGCCATAATCTGCTCTGGTGTATTCCATGCTTTCTCAAGGTCAATGAAGTACTGCCTGCATTCTCTTCCTTTTTCAGTTCTACTCATAAGACAAATATGTTTCGCCATATCAATAGAAAGATTGTAGTCTTGAATTTCTTGTTCTCCGCCGTATTGATTGCCCTGTACCTTTAGGTACGCCCCTTCAAAATCTTCCCCTTCAACAAACCCTTTACTATTTGTTTCAAACCACGCACTAAAGCGTTTTCCTATATTTAGTTGTTCGTGTAAATCTCTTGCCGATACTGTCGGCTGTTCTTTATCAAAATTCACTTTGATAAGCTCGTTCATTTTCTATCGCCCCTTTCTGTGATATAATTTTCCCTGAAGGGAGGTGTTTCTCATGGATAGTGCTAAAAGCATTGTTAAAGAACTTCTTATTTGTGTAAATGAACATGATGTCAAACATATCAATGAACTTCTTTTAAAAGATACCGCTTATGCATTTGCTCTCGCAGAATGTATAAAAGAAGATTATGCAACTAGCATACATGTTTCCAAAACGGCAAATAACTCTTTTGTTTTTCAAGAACTAGAAAATTGTTCTTTAACATCCAAAGGCTTGAACTTTTTACAAAATTCTTGACCGCTAATAACATAATAGCGATAGCGTGTAGGAATACTTCGGGGGATTTCTTCTCCTCGCACGAGATAATCTCCCGAAAAAGCCTTTATACTTTCCTGTTCTTCAAATGGGAAAGAAATTTCAACACTTTTTTCCTCTGCGGAAAGTCGAAATATTATAGCATCTGAAATTCCTCCAAACTCTTTGAAAAATTCATCCAACTTTAAATAGGAAAACATAAAGGCTTCTAATACTTCTGAATTTTCTTTGAGATATTTAGCCATGTTTTCGCCTCCTTATCACACCTTGTGTGATTATACTATCACACTATTATGACTTCGTCAACACTTTTGTTTGACAGGGTGTGATTTTTTTGGTATTATCAAATCATAAGGAGGTGATATAATGAAAAATAGAATTTTAAAAATAAGAAAGGATTCTAAATTGAATCAAGAAGACTTCGGATTGAGATTGAATTTAACAAAAAATTACATTTCTCTTATAGAAACAGGAAATCGCATCCCGTCTGATAGAACTATTTCTGATATATGTAGGGAATTTAACGTCAATGAAGATTGGTTAAAAAATGGAACTGGAGATATGTATAAAGAAAAAGACGGTTCGTTTTCAGAATTGCTTGTAGAATTAGAAGACTCTGATGATGATTTTATTAAAAGTTTAATTACCGTATATATGGGATTGGACGAAGATAGCAAAAGTGCATTAAGAAAGATCGCCAAGGGTATGGCAGAAAAATATAAAAGCCGGGAGAATTAAATTTCTTCCGACTTTTTCTCTTTATACTTCTTATATCTAGCAAGAACATAAAAATAGATTTTCATTATGTAATCTTCACAATCAATCTCGTTAACCATCTTAATAATTTTCTCTTTGTACTCCACAGTAACCCTCCTTTTGCAAAAACACATCCGAAATTCCTTTTTTTATATTATCCAACAGGAATTGCTCAATTACAAGAATATTTAGAACATATGTTTTCTTTATATCCTGTATTTTTACATGTGGACGTTGTTTTAAAACAGTTGTCGTTTTTTGTCGACTTGAAAATTTGAATAATAACTTCAAAAATGTTAAAATGTTATCGGTTTTGGGAGTGAATTGCGGTTCACAAACACTCCCAAGCCAGAACTTGAAGCGCCCTGTTTAACAGGACAATTCATAGTTTACCATATAAAACAACCAAAAAGAATACTACGAGAGGTAAAGAAATGAACAAAAGTAACAAATCAATAACGGACAAAGGTTTTACACTAATGGATAATTTTCGTGAAAACATTAACTCTTATATTGGTAACATGACACTAAGCGAATTATCAGAGCGCGCCGGAATCCCATTTTCCACGCTACGAGGTATGCTGTACGAAAATAGTTCTGACTGTAACTTGTCGAATGCTGTAAAACTCGCCAAGGTATTCAGCATCAGTGTAGACGAACTATTCGGAGCGAACACAATGGAAGAACGTACAACAGATTGTTTGAATACTTGCAGAGAACTTCCGGAAAATTCGAGATATCTGATCAGTTGGTTTATACAACATCAAAAGACATTGAATAATAGGAAAGAAAACCATAAATCAGTAAGTATTATGAAGCCTAAGTATAAAAATGGTCATTTAGTTCCATCAAACGATTTTTTCTCGATTGATATTGATGATTTTTCCGACAATATTAAGGCAAAAGTATTTTTGGGAATCCAAGTTAATTGTGAAGATTTTATGCCCCATTATTCTCCGTATGATATCCTTTTGCTTGCGAACGACAGAAAACCATACGAAACAGAAAAGTGCGTTTTTCTTTATTACGGGAAAATGATGATCGGAATAAGAAAAGAAGAAGAGAATAGTGTTAAATATTATGGAATTCGCAATAGAAATGCCATTATAAACGAATCCGACATTGATGAGTTAATGGGATACATTGTCGAAACTACCACTGTTTAATATTATAGGCGGGGATGCCCCGCCTATTGATTATGCAACTTCAAAATAATGTCCGATCAAATCTATGATATCATTTTGCAATGCATTTCCTGAATCTCTTGTACATTTATACACAATCTCATTTTGAATATAATATTTATCTTTGTAACATTGCATGTTTTTTCTCCACGGAATAGGATCATCTTTTGTTCCACTGTGTTCCTCATCTACAATTTCGTACAAACTTTCTGTTCCAGTTCCGGGCGAATGCTGCTCTTGAATCGTGAGGTTATCTTGATTTACGGAATAGAGTTCGTTTTCGTAAACAAACCTAAATCCTCTTTTCACCGTTTGTCCAACGATTTCACTAAATGTAGGGTGTAGCGACTTATAACGAATCGCTTCATCATTTGTGAGATTATAAGTGTTAATTTCTTCTGGAATTCTCACCATCATAAGCTCCATCGCAAGATCATTTTTTGTGGGGATGTATGGAGTTTCAAAGATCTCCTGATATTCTTGAACCCTTAAAATATGTTTCGGAATCATTTCTCCGTCAGGTGCTTGACTTTCTTCAACTACCTTATATGAGGTGACGATTTCAAATCCTTCCTTGTATTCCAAATCATCGCCTGTTACGATCGGTAAATATCCACTGTTAAGATAATCATCTTTATCGGGGGAAATAATTTGTTTATCGCCAACGCGTAAAACAGATGGTGCATATATCAATATTCCGTCTTCTAATTTTCCAAAGTTCGTATTCATATTTTCTCCTTATTTTTTACAGCATATTCCACTTCAATTCCCGCATCTACGTCTCCACCGTCTACCGTGATAACTGTTGTTGGATGGTATGTTGTTAATGCTCTGATTGCATCTTGTTCGGATTGTGAGATAGGGACTATCACCTCTTTTTCTAACACATATTGCAATGTAGTTTTGCTTTGTGACAACCAATTTCTTAGCGTTTCTACATCAGGAAACACATCTTTAGGCAAATTAATTCTTATAATCCTTGTGAACATATCTTGACCTAACCTATCAGTTGCCCAAACTCCGGACTTATATGATGAAAAAGTTAAAGACGACCTTTGCCCCACATTATTACTAATGGCTTCTCTAAGTATATACCCAAAATTATTGATGTTTCCGTTACTTCCATAAAACTTCCAATCTTCATTCCCATTTAACATAACGCTTCTGATTCTTCTAGCAATCCCATCTTTTGTAATTTTATCTTGATATTTTCCGATGCCCCTAAGAGGTTCATCCATTGTTATTGTTTGTGCTATCGCCATTTCTGTTCCTCCTACGCTATTTCAAAATATTGTCCAATGAGTGCCGATGGTTTAAAATACAATTTTTCTTTTTGACCATACATTGATTCTGGATTAAGAACTCCACCTCTCTTACACAAATAAACTAACTCATTTTCGATATAATACTTCCCGTATTCATATTCAAATCCACTTACGTTTACGCTATCTGGCACGGGAATAGGATCTGAATACGATCCTTCGTAACCTTCGACAAGCTGTGTCCACAATGTAGGTTCTGCCCCCGGAAAACGGTCCTTTTGTTTCTGGTGATTCTTATTCAGATTCCACAAGAACCCTCCAAAGTTTCTTCTTTTATCTTTTTGGTTTTGTACATCATATGCGTACCCGTCTGGATCATCTTCCCAATCTGCGTACAGCCCTTTTACTTCAACGGCTTGTGCGTCCGTATTAGTGAGAGAAGCGATTTTTGCCTGATCCACAACCGCTTTTTTACCGCTAATCACTTTTTCGATGTAACTTTGAGTGTTTGATACCTTTTCGTTATACTTTTCGAGATATTTTCCTGTTAATTCATCGCCGTACTCAACCGAATTAACCGCTTCCTTGCTCGTTAATCCATCAATATAATCCAACAAACACTGCGCATAACTTTCTTTTTCTAAACGCTTGATCTCTTGCTTTTTATACAAGTCAGTAATTTCTTCCTCATTCAATTCTCGCGACTGTCCGGTTGAATCTTTTAAAATAACTGACATTCCGCTTGAAATACTGTCTTCGTATGCGTTTCTAATGGCAATCATGTCAGATTCGTTGTAGCCAAACGCATAAGACGCTATCATAACATCTGACAATATTTCATTTTGTACTTTCATCTTAATTTCCGCTTTTTTACTTTCCTTTACCTCATCCAATGTAGGGTTGTAAGGTTTAGGATTAGGAGAAATTTCAGGCTCGACATATACACTTCCGTCGTTTGATAATTGATATCCGTTGTACTTTTTTGTAACAGAATCATTCCTGTAAATAGTTGTAAATTTTCGATAAAAACTTCCACCGATATCTATTGTGCACTCTTTATCAAGAAATAGATCAAACCCATTTTTATTTTCTATTACATCAGTTTCAAACTTAACCGTAACGATATTATTTGTCGGAGTTACGGTCACTTTGTGCGGAGTTTTTTCTCCTAAGAATCTTATATATGCCATATGTATTTCTCCTTTTTATTTGTTTGAATAATGCGTATTTGTTGGAGTTGCAACCTGAAACTGGAAAAGTCAAAAATCATGTTATCGAAGAAGATAGCAATGCTAATGGTAAATATCGCAAATGGAGCGACGGAACTCTTGAAATGTGGTTCAATTCTCCATTTACGTGCGCGATCGGAACAAAAGCTGGTAGCATTTACACAAGCGGACAATTTACATTAAACTTCCCGGTTGCATCAAAAACAAAATGTAATATCGTGCTCACAATAGGAGCTGGCGGCGCGATATGGGGCAAGGTGTACGGATCTGCAAATGACTACAAATCAAGCTTTTCATACCATTTGCTTGCTGCTACGGTATGGAATACAGCAAGTTTTGATTTGTCCTATTACGCGCGTGGAACGTGGAAGTGATAAGCGTTATTTAATTTCCCACTCCGCATCGATAAAAAGATAGCTGTTTGTTGCTTTTGGTATGCAGATAAACAAATTTCCGTTTGTCCTTGCCATAGATGTGCAGGCCACCGGATTTTTATATGACCCATCTGACGCTGTCACATTTACAACAGTATCATTTAATGGGCGATACTGTGACGGTATCGTAAAAACATTGTCGTACACATTATTCGCGACTATTGTGGCAGTTGTATAAATTTCCATATTTAGGTGTATCGTTTTACCGATTTTATACGAGTTGTTTGCTATGGCTGTCCACACTCCGACCCTTATTCCCAGATCGGTCGGTGTGAGCGTCTTTTTATCATGATGCGCTTGTAATTGTAACAAATATGCATTTAGCGCAGCTACAGCCTGCGCTCCTGCGATCATCCCCGGTGTTTTGTTCGCCACTATATCATCAAGATTGTCTATGATTCTAGATTTATCGGCGGAATCGTTTATAGCTTGGCATATTTCATTAATTTGTTTAGCCCCTAGATTACTCCCGGATTGAGTATAATCTGTTACGTCTTCCAAAGAATAGCTTGCATCTTCGTTTTGAGTAATTAAGTACTTTCTTTTTCCAGCCATGCTTGAAGCTAATATATCATCTTTAAAATTGACAGGTAATTCTTGCTTTGGCATTATATTCTTACCTCCTTAAATCTTCCAAGAATAAATGGAATTTTTCTAAGACCGATAGTCTGTCTTTCAATAATATCTTTCATTTTTTCACATGCTTTTTCCAATCTGTTAAGTTCATCGTATTTGATAAACATTCCATTCGGATAGAACGTCTTTTTGATTCCGATATCCTGTGTGAAAATTGATTGATTTATCTTTTCTATATTACCCTCAAACAAATTGAATTTCTCATAATCCCACAACTCCAAATAATCAACAATATCTTCTCCCATATTTTGAATCGAAAATTCTTTATTAACTTCATTTGCTTTTTCTTTTAAATATAGGATATTGTTTTTTATTCGGTTGTAATCTTCTAAATTCATTTTGTCTGTAGACGCCCAATTTGTTTTTGGTTTTATCCAATCTACCTCCATGACATTTCCACCTTTCTAGCTTTCATGTTTCCAGACCACGCTCCGTTAAAGGATATTTCATTTTGATAAGAGCGAATCAAAGCGTCTTCTCTTCCTTTTAGTTCCATGTAGAACAAATCATTCGCCTCCGTTCTTGGGTCTCCACGCCACGAGATTTCGTAGTCTATGTTTCCGAGATAATATTCCGCTATCCATTCTTCCAAATCTTTTGCGTGCTGAATTGTGCTTATAAGAGGGTTATTCCATGTGATTTCTTGACCGTTTACGTTGTGATTCACAATGTAGTTATTTTCTTCTGTAAGATACTCATATCCCTCAACCTTTACTTTTACATCTGTTTTTGCCTTTATATTAGTGATTCGCACTTTAATGTAAAAATCGCTTGAATCAACAATACTCACTTTTAACTCTGGATTTTCTGGAACTGATACTTTAAATCCGTATGACGGCCTGTTAAAGTAAATCGTATATTCAGAATCGCTTTCAAAAGAAACTGTTTCTTGGATAAGCTCTTCAATCGCTCCGGTGCTTTCCTTGTAATTTTCTCTAGTAATCACAATATTTTTTATTTTTTCATATCGTGTTCCGGTAGGATTTTTAATCAAATCCCTTACCCTGTCCAATCTATAATCCGTAACATCATTAATCAAAATATTATCTATGAATAATCTTGAATTTGAATATCCTTTTGTTACCTCAATTACCATTTTATTAAACTCAAGAAAAACATGATCTGTTAAAAAACTAATATCCGGTTTTTTTACAATAAACTCTTCTTTTAAGACTCCATTGTTATATGTTACTATTTTAAATTCTTCCGGTGCTGTGTTTCTAAAATTAATAATCAAGCCATACGCATCGAATGAAGATTCCAAGTTCACTGTGATTTTCGGGTTTTTTTGAAATATTCCATTTCCATCCGAAACAGAATCGCTTACATATCCAGTATTTAGGTAATTATTGTCTTTCGGCAAAAAATAAAGACTTCCATCTACTACGGAAAAGTCTTTACTTGCATTTGCGTAAGCATCTTTTTTACTCTCTTTCAAGATGTTGTCTATCTTACCAAAATTTGCAATATCATTTGTTTCGGCAATCATATTGGGAACAAATGATGAACGCAATATGATTTTATTTTTTCTATCTTCTCTCAATGCACATCTTCCGGCATTTGCAATAATCTGCAACGCTTCTGCATGACTTACAACTGGAAGTGGATTATACACAATTATCTTTTTTAAATATGGATCTATATAATATTCTCTTTCATCTGTAATTCCAGCGCTTTCCAAAACTTCTAAAGCCAAATCATATAAAGAGATTCCATCTTTTCTGTATTTTCCTCCGTAAAAGTTATCCCTCAACTGATAAAATCTATCTGTTGATGTAAATACAGCCTCTGTGTCATTTGCTGACCATGAATTAAGATATGTCGTTGTTTCATTAAGCCACTCTATATCACCGTTTCCTGTCACATCATATCCGAAGGTAACTTTCACTTCCTGTCCTATTTCCATATACGCAATAGCGCTTTCTGGATTGTCTACGCTATAATACAAATCTTGGTTATCAACCTTGATAGAAACATCCATACTTGGAATACTTTCTGATATCGGAGAAACATATTCTTTCATGCTGCAACCCATCACTTTTTCATTTGTAAATGTATTTGCAATTCCAAATATCATGTTTCCAATTCTGAGTCTGCCTTTCCCATTCACCATAGTTTTTGGCTTTATCCAAAAATAATTCGTTCCGTCAAAAGAATCTTCGGTAACAAATTTTTCCGAACTATTTTTATAGATTCTAGTGGTCAAATTTGTCTCTATAGTAAATTCTGTCGGATAACAATGACCGAAATCTATTGTTATTCCTTTTATGTCTAATCCTGATTTATCTGTAAATTCTATTTTCGCACTTCCAAGAATTTCATTTGTGATGATTCCGTTGTTATAAATTTCTAATCCACTATCTTTTCGCGGCGGAAAATACATTGTCCCATCGACTTTTGAGAAATTTTGTTCACATGTTGCGTATATTTTATTTACATCGTAACCATCAAACGGTTTTTCTTTATTTGCCAGATACAATAATTCCGTGTTTGTTACTTTAGCATTGTTCTGTGCATCAGAATTTACAACTCCTATGCTTACTTTTACATATCCTCTATTCCGAAACGGAAGTTTCATTGATTCTATGTATTCTTTACTTGCCATTTGCATATACGATCACTCCAAACCGGCGTCAATCAAATTAAATGAAAGCGTCTCATCTTTTGTTACCATATGAGTTAGCCTATCTACAAATAACGGTTTTCCGCTCCTATCTCCGGGGTACATTATAATAGTGATCGGGTGTCCCGGATTCGCCATATCTTCAAATGTAACAGGAACGTAAAATGGTTTTATGGCATCTAACATCATCTTTCGAGTTTCTGGATTAAGACCGACCCACTCGAGATTACTAAGTTTGTACAAATCCCTTCCAACTCTTTGACCAATAACTGCGTTGTTCTCATTTCTTCCACCGTTTACTGTCGTTGTTATCGTCCATGAAAACCCGCGTCTCGGCGGTGGAAAGTCATAACCATTTACGTTCAAAAACGATGATAATGCCATATTCAACCTCCTGTTTTTTAATAAAAAAGTACCTACCGAAGTAGGCGCTTTTCCTTTTAAGTAAACGAATATCCATTCCTTGCACGTCTCGAATCTGTGATCGACACTAATTCTCTTCCGTCTACTACAATTCGTTTTCCATCTCTAACCGCTTGTATCAATTCTCTCAATAGGTTTTCTTGCTCTCGGTTTTCCATATTTGCACGAGAAAAACCTCTGTATGCCGCTTCTTCAATTCCTTTTTGAATATCCAAATTATTTGCAACCGCAGTTCTTCCATCGGAAAATGTCCCTACCAACTCGTTATGATTTGCCATAAACAATCCGTCTTCCGGGAATCCTCCTACTGAATACTTCGGTATTAAATCTGCCAATGTAATTTTTCCTATTCCGTTGGCATATCCATGACCTTTCCAGCCGTTTGACAAGCTTCCGTATCTAGCCAATGTATACCTAATAGATGCTAATATGTTTGACAATGGATCGTAAATATCCTTATCATATCCAGGATATGCGTACGTTCTAAAAGTCGGATCAATTACCTGCATCAATCCTTTGGAAGGCGTTCCTTTGATTGCATTTATATCCCATTTATTAATTGCTTTTGGGTTTCCGCCGGATTCCGTCTGCATCTGATAAAGCAAAAGGTCTAAATTTGATTTTGAAAATTGACCTGTCATTTTCAATGCTTTAGTGGCAATGTTTCTCCATTGTTCAACTCCGGCTGATGGGTTATATTTTGGCTGTATTGAATCAAATATTCCGCTTACATACTGTACAATTCCATCAAATGTCTTGTTTATAATTCCACCTGCCACACTCGACCACGGTTCAAATAAATTTGATATATTTGCAAACTTGCTGATTGCAACTTTTACAATTTCTCCTGGGTTTGTAAGATAATCCAACACATTCCCTGTAAAACTTTTTACCGAACTCCATGCGTTTTCAAAAAACTCACCTATTCCGCCTTTAAAATGTGGAGCGCCTGACATAAACGCCTTTGTTTGATTCGCGGGCATTATTTTTGTACCTTTTTCAAGCGGCAACATGACATTTCGCCCATCGGGTATAAACGGTTTTCCTGACGGCGGAATAATAAGCTCTTTGTAAGTTGATCCTGCTTGGTCATTCACGATTCCAAGTGTGTTTTGCGGAACTCCATCCGATCCTTTAGCGAACTTTATTCCATCCCACTCACTTACTCGTGTGTCTGATCCCACTTTTTTAAGCACCCAGTTCACGCCTTTTATAACGCCATTCACAAGGGTTTTAATAGGTTTAAATGCGTTTTCTGCAATTTCTTTAAAGAAGTCTCCTAACCCCTTCCAAATGTTCTTTATGGCATCATATGCGTTTTTAAAAGCCGTTTTAAACCACGGACCCACATTTTTAAAAGGAGATTTAATGGCTTCCCATTTTTTTGAGAACCAAGATTCAATGAATGACCAAGCTTTTTTAATACCTTCATACCCTTTATCAAACTTTTCGCCAAACCATTCCGTTACAGGAGAAAATACTACTTTTATTCCTTCCCATAATCCTTCAAAAAATCCACTTCCGTTCTCCCAAGATTTTTTTGCTTCATCCCATCCTTTTCTGAATTGTTCGCCTATTGATGATGTTGTTTCTCCAACCCATTCCTTAATATTTCCTAATTGCAACATTAGTCCAGAAAGACTCGTTGGGGGTAATGCAATGTCTCCGACTTTAACTTCGGCGTCTTCACTAAAGATTTTATCAACCAGTGATTGCAATGCGCCTCGTGCAAAATCATTCGGAAGGTTCGCCATAGCTTTAACTAATGCCTTTCCGAATTTGTATAAGTTCCAAGCTAAATCTCCCCACTCTATTCCGCATATAAAATCAACTATTTTTTGACCAATATCTTCAAATGTTTTATCGTCTTGTAAAGTGTTTATAAATTCCGTTAAAGACTCTAAAATTCCGTTGGCGAAATTACTAAATGTATCCGCTGCGATTTCAGGATCCCAATTTTCAAAAAATCCTTTTATGCTCTTTGCTATAGATTCCCCTAAATTTTCCCAGTCAAACTCTACAGCGAACGCATTTGCAGATTGAAAAGCTGTATTGATTGAATTAGCAACAGTTTTCCCTAAATCATAAAAAAGTCTAGGTTTTATTAAACCATTCAAAAAATCCGCCAACCCTGTTCCGAAATTTTTTGCTTTTTCATACACGGAATCCCAGTTAATTTTTTCTAACGTGTTTGATAATGTGACGCTTATATATTTGCCTAACTGTTCTAAACTTTTAATGCTACTTTTATATGCGTCCAACATCTTATCGTTCGGCTTAAAGTTGGCAATTAAACCGCCCACTTCACCTGAACCAGCACCACCTGATCCGCCTGATGCACCAGCTCCAGCACTACCAGTAGTACCATTATCAGGCTCAACAATATTCAATTCATCAATCCCTAAAGTGTGAAGCTTCTTTGCATTTTTAGCAGCTTGTCCGAGATTGTCAGATAAATCTCCTGCGCTTCCAGCTGAATCCGCTAGATCTCCAGATACGTCTCCTAAATCGTCAGTTATTCCTCCGCCACTAATCTCAAATTCCCACCCGAAAATCTGACCAAGTGCGTTTAATACATTCTGTGTAAAATCAATGACTTTCGCCATGACTTTATTTAAAGTTTGTACAAATGGTTTAAACGCTGCGATAAAACCAGTTCCAATGACGGAAGCAAATTTCTTAATTTGCTCTTGCAAAATACGAATTTGGTTCGCCCATGTTCCTGCCGTGCGTGCAAAATCGCCCTGTGCTGATGTTGTATTGGCAAGCACGTATTGATAACGCAGCATCGTTTTTTCAGCTTGTGACATAGACTGAACATTTGCATCCAATCCATTTTTCATCGCCCACTCTGCAAGTGTTGCCTGTGTTAAATCCAAACCGTACGTACGAAGTGGTCTTGTTTCCCCTGTGAAGATAGCGGACAAATCTTCCGCAACATCTTTTTGACTGACATTGTAGAACGATGCCATATCCGCCGTTAATTGAGTCAATGTCAAGGATACATCTGCCATAGAGTCTGACAGTCCGACATATCCACCTGTTGCCTTATTCAAAAATGAATTTGCACTTTCAATGGAACTTGTATCAATTCCCATTGCAGACCCCATCGCTTGAAAACGGCTGGCATACTGTTTAAATGACAATTCAGACATTCCAAACTGTTTAATGGAGTTTTGTGCGTACTCTTCCACTTTGCTTGACATATCGCCAAATACAGTGTCTACAACATTCTGTACTTCCACAAGGTCTGATGCAATGGTTATGGAATCTCCTATTTTCCCAACAAATCGGAATAATAGCCAGTACGTTGCGTACATCTTTCCAAGTGCAGACGCAAGTCCTTTTGTTCCTCTACTTGCCTTATGTGTAGATTTTGTATAAGTATTAAGGCTTCCGCTAAGAGCATTCGCCGCACGACCGGAAGATGCGCCTGTCCGAGCCAATTTTGCCAATGCATTTGTCATATCAATCAAGTTCTGACTTACTTTAGGTGCTTTAGATAGTTCAGACATTAACTGTCGCATAGACTTAGCAAGCAAAGGTATGTTTTCAATCGCTTTTGTAGAGCTTTTATATCCAAGTTGCGATATTCCCTTTGCTAAGTTTGCAACTTGCTCAGATGTTTTAGACACATTCACTGAGTTAAGGCTTTGCAAGCCTTTCCCGAAACCTACAATCGCGCTTGCTGCCTTTGAAATCTGTCCACTGTTCAAATTTGCAATCTTTTCAATTCCCTTGGCAAATCTTGTATAATCTGCTGTTCCAACATTTTTTAAACCTTGCATAGAACGGCTTAGTTTATCTACACCATTTGCTACCCCAGATAAACCGCTTCCGTTGATTTTCGTGAGAGATGTGTTTAATGTCCCTAGTTTTGTTATCAATGTGTCAATTGCATTATTCGCTTTTCCAGCTTGCGCCTGTAATTGTATTTCAAGGCTGTCTACTGTAGTTCCCATTTCACACATCCTTCCTATAACTTTTTTAGGTCAGTGACTATCTCCGTTCAATAGCCAGAAAAAAACAGTAGGTTTTGACACACTACTGTTTATTATGATTAATTTCAAAATTTGTTTTCAGCGCTTCAAGTTTTGCAACAAATAATTCCCTTTGTAATTGCAACTCTTTTTCGGATAACGGTTCATTATTCTTTTCCGCCATTTCCAAAATAGGACTTTCGAAATATTTTGCTTTTGATTTTCTTTTATTCATTCCAGCTAATACTTGATCCAGAACAACAGAAAAGGCTTTCATATTGTATTGCCCCATGAGCCAATTTTCGTAATCCCTATCACGTAACATCAATTTATATGCTTCTGCATATATTTCTAATTTCTTTGGGGTAAGGCGCAAAAAGCTTTCATGAGAAATTCCCATTCTTAACGCATTTTTAAAGTATTCTTCCCATATTATTTTGTGGAAGTCGATTTTTTCTTGTGATCCTGTGGTGTTTTCGGCACTTTTTTCACTTCTTCCTCGTCCTGCTTGTTCATCTCCGCAACCATCTCCGTCAGACCCGTCAAATCGAAAAAACCATCTTCTTCCATCGTTTCTTTTATTTCTTCATAAAGCCCTTTAAAGGACATTTTTTTCTCTTTCATGTACTGTTTCATCAGTTTTTTTGATTCATCAAAAGTCACATGATGATGTTCCAATAATCCGGCATAAAAAGCATCTTTACAAATATGTGGCATATCAGATATCAAATCTGCTGTTCCGTCAATCATTGCAGCAGCAATTTCTACTTTGCTATTTTTACCTTCTAAATCCAATCTTTTTCCAATATAAGACATCGACAAAGCATTAAACATCCTTTGCACAACTGCTTTATTTTCTGCCGCTTCAAAACTAAATTCTAACGTATACTGTTCATTCCCAATCTGAATTGTTTTCATATTTTTCCCTCCGATTAATCAGAGGGGGCAGTCCGAAGACTGCCCCGCTCATATTTTAATATGTTTCTTCAAGTTCTGTATAAGCCATTTCATCAGAAACGCTACTTAGACCGGCTTTTGTATCTAAGTAGCTTAAGCTCCCCCCACAACTTCAAAATCAACTTTTGTGTCCATTCCCTTAAACTCTTCAATAGTAAGGTTATTTTCCATTACGAGCAATTCGTTCTGACCAATCTCCGGCTGTGGGAGTGCTGTTGGTGGCTGTGCGATTACAAAGAATGATTCATCAAATCCCGGAATAATCGTCTGAAACCACATTCTTTTTTCACCTGTAAGCTTTGCGTATTCTTCGATAACCTTTTTCCATTCTTCTTTTGTTTCACTTGTGAAGTTTACACCGACAGGGAATGAACCTCCCGTATCTGCTGCCCCTCGGATATATCGTTTAACAGCATCTTCAACCGCAGACGCATCAATCTGCTCATTTTCAATCGTGATTCCACCAATTGAATTAATTCGATTAAGCTTTGTAAATTTAGCTGGTTTTTGTCCGGCAGTTGTTTCAACTCCATAACCAAATGTAATTCCTAATGTAGAAATTCCTGCAATCATATTTTTTCTCCTTTCCACCGCTAATTTTTTGCAGTAAGCGATCACTTTTTATGATCGGTCTTATAAAATATCGCCATCGGCTATCATTCGCCGAAAACGTGCTACTCTTCGATATGTACTGTCTGTGTTCTGAAATTCCGGTGTTGCAATTACTTGAAACCTCATTGTTTTCATAATTCGTACAACCTCATTCATCACTTCTTTCGCATCATTCATCTTGGTATTTGTTGTTACCTCGATCTGAAAAGAAGACCAAACAGCATTGATCGTATCTCCTTGTAAGTCTTCTCCTGTTTCCATTCCCGGCATTTCGTGTATATACACAGTTGGGAATTTCGGAACAGTATCGGCTCTGTCAGAGTTTGTAAATTTTAAATTTGGATAACGGTCTTTCATTTTTTGAGAAAACTGCGTCTTTATCCGAGTGATAACTTGTGATTCTAGCATGTCCAGCATTTATTCCACCGCCTCATACGTTTTCTCAAATATATCCGGCTTGCATGGATAAAGTTCTCCATTTATGCCCTTAATGATGTAATCTCCAACAGAAACATGCATATAACCTTCGAGTGTTTTTACATATAAATCGCATGGCGGATGTAGTGGTGATAACGACATATAGATTAGTTCTCCATTTTCAAATGCAGATACCGCCCACTCTGGAACATAATATTTTCCATCTGAACCTTTTAAATCTCCATCATATTGGAATGCTTCGATCTCAACTGGTTTTTTTCTGTATTTCATTTTCCAAATACTCCTTTTGCAATTCTTGGAATCTCTTGCATGAGTTCCAATGATGTTTCATACATAAACGGTCTTGACGGCATACCTTGCGTAAAATACCATTTTCCATCTTTCGGATAGAACCATCCGTATTTTCCGGGCGCAATCTCAAAAATTGTCTTTCCGGTGTTATAATTCCACTCCACGCCCTCCGGGAATGGATATGGATAACTTCCCTCAAGTCCAAGTTGACCAGTACCAAATTCAACAAATGCCGAGTGCTTAGAATCAGCCACAATAAAAAAGATAACGGTGTTTTTATCTCCGTTACCTTTCCTTGTGTGTATGCTGTTTAAGAGTTCACCTGTAAATATTGCGTCAAGTGTAGTAACCCTTGCTTTCGCAATCTCTACACCTCGTTTCGCTAATTCCTCTGTGAATATTTCACATTTTTTATTGAGAGAATCTTGATATTCCCTCAACTGCTTCTGCAATTCTTGAATACTGGACATTGAAAAGATATTTGCTTTCAATACTTTCTTTGCCATGCTACTTCACAACCCTTTTCAGAAGATACCTTGTAAAATTAAGACTCGGCTGAACACGTTTAACGGTGTAATCAGCCGACTTTTTATCTACAATGGTATTTTGTTCGTCTGCATATTTAACTTCGCTCATATGCCAAATTAGAGACGTTTCATCAATAGGTATTCTATCTTTCTCCATAAGAAGAACAGCGTCATACTCACTGATATCAACTCCAAAAGACTTCGCTTCTGCTTCACCGCCAGACATTGCGATATTTCCTCGGAAATCTACTGGTTTTGAATAGCCGATTTCCATCTCTCCTGTTTCTACCGGAACTTTCTGACCATCGATCTCAATGTATATGATGTTTCCGTCTTCGTCTCTCTCATAAACTGGAACTTCTCCGACTTGTAACGCATACTTTAAATTCTGCTTGTTTTTTTCTAAAAGTCGCATACAGAGACCCTCCTTATTTTACGCGTAGCTTCTGCCCCGGATAAATTAAGTTCGGATTCTGAATACCGTTCAGATTTGCGATTGCCTGATAATTAGTACCGTATTTAGCAGCGATTCCAGAAAGCGTATCCCCAGACTGGACTGTGTAGTATACTGCACCGCCGCCGGAGGAACCATTAATCTTGTTTTGTACCTCATTGTACCGGTTTCCAAGCGCCGCCTTTCTTGTATCTCCATTTCCATATTTTCCCGCATAAACTTCTTTCACAAGTGTATCTACGGAGGCAGATGCAATATAGTTAATCATATTCTGCACCTCATTATACCGATTTCCTAGAGCATTTTTTCTAGCGTCTCCGTCTCCATATTTTCCCTGCATAACTCCAACAACAAGATCAAGCGTAGATCCAGATGGTGCTACTGCCGGCGGCGTCGGTTTTGTATCCCCTCCTGTAATTTCTGCTGGATAATCTCTATAACAATGATTCATATCCACGTTTCCGGAAATTCCCGGAACAGATCCGCCTGACGTATACTGCCAGATATCGTATGTTCCTTGATATGTGCAAACCGAATTATACTGTGCTACCCATTTTACAAACCGTTCCAACCCTACCAGGTAGTTTGTCCACCAGTTTGTATTCGCATAAACTCCGCACCAGTATCCAGCTTTTTCGATGATATCCCCGAAGATATTCGCTCTTTGAATTGCTCCATTTTCCGTTCCTGCCTGTTCCAAATCCAAATAAATTGGGTACGAAAGTTTATATCCGCTTACCATTCTAAGGACGTGTTCCGCTTCGCTTTTCGCCTGTGCGTCACTTGTCGCGTAGGAATAGATATAAACTCCGAACGGAATCCCAAGTCTTGTACATTCATCTGCATTTCTTTTCCATTGCTTATCGTCCTGACTTGCAATATTATCTCCATATCCGCATCGTAAGATTGCCCCATCTATATGTCCTTTTACCGCATCCCAGTTAATAGTTCCTTGATGTTCGCTTACATCAATTACTCTTAAATTTTCCATAATTTTCTCCTTTCTCCGGCATTTGCACCTGTACAAAAAAGAGGACGATTACTCATCCTCTAAATCATTCTTATTCACTCTGTAAAATCGTTTCCACAATTCTGCTACTTTTTCCCAACCGTACATTGCCACAAAAGCTACTAATAGGCCGGCTAGAATTGCTGCTAGAATCATGTACCACAGAATCGTTTGCTGTATATACTGCATATAAGCTATAAAAGCTGTAACCGTAAGACCGATTGACAATACAAAAACCAAAATATCGGTCGGAATTTTCTTCAATCCCGATACTCCTTTAAAAACTTGCGTAATTATTGAAACTGCGAAAGCAAAAATTCCAACAATTCCGATAACAAGTGTCATGTTTATAACAATCTGTTCCATTTAAAATCACTCCTTTACAAAAACGTTCCTTCGTCTGTGCATTTTTTATACGCTTTTTTGATATTGTCTATTGCAAGAGACGCCTTATTATTTTCAAAATCAGGATTGTCCTTGCAAAACCTCTCATATTTTGTAATATCTTCAAGTATCTGGTCAAAGTGTTCTTTTGTGTGCTTATCGTCATGCCGAACTTCATCATCAAATCTAAGAATTCTGTATCTCCAAGTAAGAGCCATTCCCTCATCATTTGATTTTTGCAATTTATCCATCTTTCTATCTAAATTGTCAATAGAATTTCCAAACTTTTTCTGTATACAAAGGCTTTGTTCATGCCATTTCGGATAATTTTCTGCTTGACTAATCACTTTTTTAATTCTTTCGTCGTACTCTTTTTCCTTTATAGCCTTTTCAGAAAAATATTTTTCCACTTTCTTATAGCATCCAAAAAGAAAAATTACTGCGCACAGCAAAATAGCCACATTTCCGATTGTTATATCACCGAAGGAATTTAAAAAATATTCCATTTCTTCTTTCTCCTTTCGGGAATTTTTATATAGCCGCCCACCACCGCCAAGTGCCATATCCCTGCACCATCACAGTAAACTCACCGCTATGGTACGCACAATCGTCTGCCACTTAACCCAGTAGCCGGGAGATGATTGGATCACCGTACCCTTTCTATAACACGTTCACAAAAGGAGTAACTTTTCCGAGAATTTTATCCCGGTCAATCCAACTCCTTGAAGTTCCGTTTTCAGAAGAGGAAATCTGAAATTCTCCTCCCTCTTGGTTGTAATCATACAAAGCCAAGTCTATGATGATACTGTCGAATTTCTTCATATCCTTTTCAATCATCTCCTCTGTGTAATTGTCTGGATAATTTCGGTAAAGACGCACATCTTGTTCTGATTGATAAAGAAGCTGTTCTAAGAACTTATCTTCTTGCTCGCATGAAACATCAGATTGTCTCAACCGAATTTTAAGTTGTTCTAATCTTGAGTACGCCATATTTTTTCACCTACAGTCCTAACTTATCAATAAGAAGTTTCTTAATATCCGAACCGTTCAAATACTCTGCACCGTCAATCCCATACTCGGTAGCAAGCTCCCGAAGTTCTTTTACGGGCATTTGATAAATCTCTGTTTTAGTAAACTTCTTCTCTCCATATTCTGGAATCTCTGGCGTATTCATAAAATCAGCCGAGGAATTGATTTCTTCCCCGGCTTTATACCAACGTCCACCTATCTTGATATTGTGTGTAGCAATCATGTAACCACTCCTTACGCAACCTTCATAACAACAACGCTGTCCATACCCTCAAAAGTAGGAAGTCCAATCATGGAAACTACACAATGTGTGTTAATTGGATGATTTGTGGTATATGAATATACTGAAATACCTGTTTCTACGAGAGAAAGATTTCCATCTGTCAAACTTCCACTTCTCTCTTCCGGTGTTCTACCAAATGTATAATCACCAAGATATACTCCGGCAGATTGAGCAGAAACAATGTTTGTTGGAATGAAATACTTTGTATTTCCTTCTTCATCAATGTATACTTTGTCGTATACTTCGATCTCAATTCCGTACTCTCTTAAGTAAGAAAGTACATCAGCCTGTCTCACTCTGATACCGCCATTGTATGCAGTGATTCCAAGTACCTGCTTCTTTGTATCTTCTGCTTTCAGAATCATTTCAAATGTCTCTGTATTCATGGAAAATCTTGTCAAAGAGTATCCGGTTTTCTTCGCAAAATCACGTCTTGCTTGAATCAAATCGTCAAGTGGCGTTGCAGTTGCCGAAGCATTCCACTTATCTTCATCGCCGGAAATCTCAACAAAGTGATCTTTCTTATGCGCCGCTCCACTATCTGTTGTATATTCAACAACATATTTCTTTCCTTCGATATTTACGGTTACTTTCGGAACACCATCTTCCGGTGCCAAAAGTTCCCAAATCTGACGTTCTGGTACAACCAAAGCGCCTTGAATCAGAGAAAAAGGCTTTTTAGCAATTTCTTGTAAAACCTGATTTGCCATGTTGGAATTTTCCGCAGACTGATAATTTGCATATTCCTGTTCTTCTTTCTCTGTTACCATGTAACTTTCACGGTAAAAAGGCATTTCATTCTGAATATCGGAAAATCCACCAACATCCCTTAATGGTGCTTGCGCGTCAAAATTTGATGCTTTCAAAGATACCGGGAGACCGTTCTTTCCTTTAATAAACTTCAAATCAAGGCTGTCCTGTTTCACCGTTCCAAACTTCATTCTTCCACTATACGGTCCCGTACCGAGCTTTGCCTTATAATCATTCCACAGGACTCCTAAAGCTCTAGCGGTAAACGCTTCTCTCAATGGTAATGCCATTTTTTATTCCTCCTTTTACTCCGAGATCGCCGGTGCGCCGTAAAATGTAACTCTCGGTGTTACTTTTCTAGCTGCATCTGCGATTGATAGTGATTCTACTTTTTTCCAGTCGATTGTTCCTTGATAAACATATGTTCCGGGTGCATCTCCCTGTGTTACGTCAACATCATGCAGAAGATAGCCAAGGCAACTGTTATCATTTGCCGGAAATGGCGTTCCAGCCGGAACAATTTTCAAACCGTTTTCATCCGGTGAAGATTTCATTGTCTGAGGAACAACACACGCTGCGCCCTCATAAGGGAAAAACTTCAAAATACCTTTATTTTGTCCATACTCATGTACGATAGGCTTTCCCATAGTCTTTTAACCTCCTATTTCAAAACGTAATAATCTTTCATGGACTGTTCGTCCGCTTTGTTTCCAAAAGAAATGCTTTCAGCATTCTTCACATCTTCCGGTTTATCACTACCGGGATCACCGCCAGTTCCACCGCCCGGATTCGGAGTTCCTTTTAATAACTCCTGTTCTTTCGCTGTGGCTGCTGCGGTTTCTTTGTCGGAAATAATCTGCGCGATAGAATCAATTGCTTTCTTAGCAGCTTCTAAATCCGTTTGGAATCCAGCTAATACGCTTTCTGCCTGTTCACCTGTCAATCCTTTTTCCGCTGCATACGCACGAATATCTTTCTGCACATTCTCTTTCTGAAGCTGTGCAATCTGATTTCTTAACGTTTCCAATTCTCCGCAATCATCCGGATTTGGTGTTGGCTCCGGAGTTGGATTCGGCTGTGGTGCAGGTGTTGGCTGTGATTGTGGTGTCGGCTGTGGATTCGGTCGATTGCTGTGAAACTGATTCAGATAATTTGTTACCTGTGCTTCACTTGGTTCTTCAATCCCTAACGCTACTAAATTTTGTCTTGCTTCTTCTCTTGTCATTTTGATTACCTCCGTGATCTACATTTGATTTCGCTGTTCTATCAGCTTGGATTTTTACTTTTGCTATTTGACGCATAACTGCAAATTTATAAAATAAAAAAGCAGCCGATTACTGTTCGACTACTTTCTTATCTTTTCTTTGATTAAATTATTGGATTTTCCTTGAACCACATTCTTAATGCGGATTGTTTTGTCGGAATATACTCAGGATGCATATACGTCACCTCTATCCCAACTGGTAACTCTCCACCGTCTACTGTGACTACTGTAGTTGGATAGTAGGTTGTTAATGCTCTGATTGCATTTTGCTCATCTTGTGGTAGTGGGATGAATTCTTGTGTTTTTGAATAATAAACGACTTTAAGGTTATTGCTATTCAAAAAATCTCTTAGTGTCTGAATGTCGGTAATTCCACTAATCCGAACATATAAATAATTTGTGTTTGCAAGTATACTATTTTCTGTAATATGATTCACAGACGCTTTGTAATTAACTAACTTGTCACAAAATACCTCATAATCTTTATATGTACCATCGAACCCGTATAACTGATACACATCATTTACTCCAGTTTTTCTCCATTCTTCAGTTTCGCTTCCATTTAAAACTATTTCTTTTGATTGATATAACCACCCAATCTGTCCGTCCTGCTCTACAAGCTTATCCCATTTTGTTATAGGACGGTCGGATGTTATTTTGAGGGATTGAGGTTCTCGGTATGGTTCGTATTCTAACGGTTCTTTTTCCGAATAAGAAAGTGTTATTTTATCAGAATGGATATAATTGTTTTCTATACCCGAAACTTCAATCTTGTTCTTGCCTTTCTTTAGTGTCAAAACGTTTTTCATTCCCGGTTTTAGTCTAATATATGGATTATAATACTCGCCATTAAATACAGCGATAAAATATGTACCATATGTGTTTTCCTTTTCAACTCTTATTGTATACTTTCCGTCTATTGGAACTATAACTGTGTACACATAAGATGTAGCATTTTCCACTCGTATAATCTCACCGGTATTTTTATCAATGTGACCTCTAACTATACCATCTTTGTTCCATAAGTTACCGCCATTTAAAATCACATCCACTTCATACTTCTGTGTTTCCTCATTCCACTTTCCAACATTCTTGATTTCCTGTGGATAATCGGGTGATGGAGAAGGTTTACCTCCTGTGTAGGGTTCATATTCTGTAGAAACAGAACCATATTCTATTTGAAGAACTCCATCTTTATATTTTCTATATGTGCCAATCATATAAAATGCGTTTTCGGGAATATTTGCTTTAACAATCGTTTTACCCGAAGCTACTCTTATAATAAATTTCTTATCTTTGTCATAAAACGCAACACCACACCATGGACTTTCATCTACGCTTTCACCAATAACAGTAACAAAACTGGTCACACACACTGTTTTATAAAATCTGTTTATCGGAATATAATCGCCATACTTTTCGTTTTTGATACCTTGTTGTGGATATATGACCCCATCAATTCCTATGTATCCATTTTCTTCCGCATTAACATCAAACAAATTCTTCCCTGTTGTACTGTCTTGTTTTGTGTTTCCTTGAAGGGTGAGGTTTTTAATTGGAAAATCCGAATAAGCATCATTTATAACAACCATCCCGTCACCGGAAGCAGTTTTCTCGCTCAACAATGGGATTTCTTTCGTCCTTTTGGGCGGGTCTTTGAATAATTTGTCCACCAATACATCATTGATTATGCTCATCATCTACACCCCTACTTGATACCATTCTTGTGTTGATTTTTCATACACATAAACCGCACTTGTGTCTACCATAAGACAACTACTTCCGCTTGCAAGATTGCTGTATTTCGGTAGTTTATCAACGTCTTTCGATAAACCGATGTATTTTCTTAAATTACCGGAAGTTTCAAAAGCTACGATACTTCCCATATCCGGCACTTCTTCCCCCGGCTGATAAGTTTGTCCATCTTGTACTACTGTATGGTTATATTTCATCGCCGTTTCCCTCACTTCCTATAGTATTACTCGGTTCCTGTTTCTCTATTTTATCTGTATAAAGGCTTTCCATCCGATTTTTGCTTTCAATCGCAACTTGTTCCGGATCACTAAACATGTCAATAACCTTAATTGCCCTCTTATAATGGATTCCACAGTTCAACAAAATCTGTAAAACTTCCGCTTTTACCATCATGTTATCTAGCTTGTTATGGTTAATATGAATTTCCACGTCACTAGGCACAAGCGTAAAGCCTTTTGAAATTCTTAATCGGTTCAGAATAATCTTAATAGACATATTCTCCGACTTTTTCAAGATAGGCTCATTGATTGCTGTCCGAAGTCCTGCATCATAATGTCCGTTACGGAGATTGACGGCACCTTGAGTGTCTCCACCAGTATTGATATTACCCCTGTTCGCCAATCCTTGAATGTCAAGAAAACGCTCAAACAAATCATTAAATACAACTTGCCCCTCTGTCTGATTCAGTTCCGTTGTCATTACATCAACGTCCGCCTTATTTTCAGTTCCGTTATTAGACTTCACAACAAGCGCACCCTCTTGTCTCATGCTTAAGAAACTGTCTTTATCGACTTCACAGTTTACGAATTTTACCCATGAGGAAACGAACTGTTCAATTCCATTGATTCTGTCGGAAGAAAGTGTGTTAATTGCGTCTGTAATGGAAATCGTCATTTCAATATCGGAAAGTCTACGGGAATTATTCGGATATTCAATAACAGGAATCGCTCCATTTCCATTTGTTCCAAATTTCTGTAATTTCCCTTCTGAAATCTCGAACCACTGACCATTCGTGTAACAGAAGTAAAACTCCTGACCATTTTCATCTTCCCTAATCTGACACGAAAAAGCTGGTTTATTGTTCGGAAAGTACACTACAAATGTATAAATCGGGTTTTCAGAAGATAACTCAAAGTCGCTTTCATCTAAAACCGAACCATTCCCCTCATCATTTCCGATAAAACGATATGCAGTTCCACAAATAGAGCGCCATCTGCAAATATCAATGTCGCATTCCTGCTTATTCTCGGAATCCATGATTGCATTTAGCCATGAAATTTCATCTGACTTCTTATCGTCCGTACCTCGAAGAACGTATTGGATCGGCTCTGCGCAAATATCAGCGGTTTTACGCTCCACCAATTCATACGCAAGATTTACAACGATTTTATTATTAACTTCTGGTCGATTCACCTTTTTTCGATATAAAATCGGTTGATCTCCACGATAGTAACGGTCAAGATACTCGATTTCCGTTGCATTCTGTCTGTGAATCGCAAGTGCTTTATTTAATTCATCTACGATATTTCTCCATGTAATCTGCCTTTGCCTTGTGTAAATGACTTTCCTACCAAATCCACAATCGCAAATAGCAGAGAACGGTCTGTAATTTTTATGTGGATAGTTATACATAAAGCACCACCTTAAACAAATGTCATTCCTGAAGAACAATTTCTTTTTGGAATATTTTTAATTTCCGTTTCTCCTGTATCAACGTGATACACAATTCTTTTATTGCATTTTTTGCATCTACAAATTTTATTTATTGTTGACCGCCCATCATGCGTTCCGACTTTCCGTCCGCACTTTGGACAGTATATCTTCTTTTCTTCATACTCTTTCATAGTTTTCTCCACGAAAAAAGGACGCAATCAAGCGTCCTTTTTCAATCATACTTATGGGTTTTATGTTGTTGGAAATATTTATTATTTCTCTAATTATAAGTTTAACAGAATTTTTCCGAACATACCGAACAACTTTTATTTTTTCATAAATCTCTCAAATGACATCCTAACTCCGTCTTCGCTGTTCCCACCGCCTATTCTGTCAGCGACTTTATTCCACGATAGATTTTCAATAAACCGAAGAGTAATTATTCTTCTCATTCTGCTGTCTGTTACACTCGCTATAAATTCTTCTACTTGGTTTAATGTTTCGAGGAGTTCCATCTCTAACCCTGTCAGTGTTGCTTTTCTCGCATAGAGAAGCGTCTTTTTTCTGCTGTACTCTGGATATGGGAAACCTTCTATTTTGAACGGTTGCAAACCTCCGTCTCCGCCCATTACCTTATCGCATACAGCACCTTCCCTTTCGATTCTTTCAATCTGATTTTCGGTTTTTTCTATTCTATCCCTAACTTCCTTGATTTCTTCTTGCAAGTCAGAATATTGTATCAAAATTTCCTTAGTAACCATGTCCGTATCCTCCTCTGAATGGGTTGTGTATTGCTTCAGCTTTAGCAACTCTATTTCCTTTTGTCATTCTTATTGCAAAGTTTGAAAAAACATCCGGCACGTCATCCAACTGTTTTTTTCCTGAAGCTGAATATTGTTTCAAAAGTGACATCATAACTCCATATGGTTCGTTCGGTTTGTAAAGTGATGAATCCTTGAATATAACGTGTTGTAAAATCCAGTTAGAACATTGAAATATTCTTGCTTCCTTGTTTGTCTCTGTCGGAACGTCTGTAATATTGCATATCCAACCTTTTTGTTCTACACGTTTATTCACTTCCATTGCTACACGGTCGCCGCCGGCATTACGCTCAAATTCGCACTCTTGCACCTCGTTATTTACGATTGCATTTGAAGCATTCTCATACTGCATTTCATAATCAGCAGTATTATCACAAACGCAATCCACACAGTAATAATCTTCTCCGTACTTCTGCAAAACAGGCATAACAAAGTAGTCTGTTCCTTTTCCTTTTGTATCACATTGCGCTGTAATCATTTCCGGCTCTCCATGCGGTAAATGCAAATAGCGTCTGATTTTATCGTCCGGGAACAATAATCCCTCACGCTCAATTGGTTCTTGCTTATACAGGCATCGATAAGAAATATCATCCATAAGCAATTGCTGATCCGCGAAAAAATCTTTGGTAAATCCACTGTATTCATATTCGAAATTACTTTCTCCGGTAACCGGATCAATGTCCGGCACCGCAATCGCCTTTACTCTTGGGTTTCCGGCGTACATATTTTGAATTCTGCCTATCACATCATGTACGCTCCAGCGGGTCGCTATGTGTATTTCCTTACAGTTTTTACCATCTGTATCCTGTATCTTTCTCTGGCGCGCGTCTACGGCGTATTTATCCCACAGCTTGTCCAAAATACTGGGATTCATTGCTTCTTCGATACCGCCAATCATATCATCAACAAGCAAAAACTTGGAAGCACGTACCTTACCAGCATTTTTACTTCCGACAGACGTGCATTGCACACTTGGAAATGGCTTGTATTTCCCTACGTTAAACTGTTCCATTTTTGCATTGGTGCTTGTAACGTGTAAATCAGGAAAGATTTCATTCCATGTATATTCATCTGTGTTTGTCACAATATCGTACACACCGTCATAGTACATTCGTGTAATATCGCCACTATGTGAGTAAAAAAGCGTGAAGTCTTTCGGAAACCATCCGATTACTAAAGCATTAAAAAATTTTTCCACACTAGTTTTACCCGCACCAGGAATGAGTGATATGCAAAGGATGTCATACTTATCATCGATCATTCCTTGTAGCGCATCCACAAGACCGATTTTCAAAAATTGTTTTCTTCTTGGCATATAAAATCGTTCTTTCGGTTCTCTTTTCCGTTCTAAATACCGAAAACCGCTGTCAACAATCTTGTTCTGAGCTTCCAACAAGAGAACTTCATAAAACTTGTCTATAATTTCATACTTGATCTTGTTTTCAAAAGAATACTTCTCTACCCCCCAAATATCAGTACCTGTCAGATTTAGAACAAAATTCTCTATAATCTCTTTTGTCCTTTCGGACACTTTAAGCGCATACGGAATGTCTTTTTCCGTCTGATATGCCACTTTGCATGCTTCTATCATTGCGTCAATGACCGATTCATCTATTCCGTTATCCGATATATAATTTTCGTATGATTGGATTGCTTGTTGAAGTTCCAAAGACATAAAGAAAGAGACCTCCTTTACTCAAAAATAAAAGAAGCCTCCATTTCGACTTGTTACATAGCCACCATCTCGGCTATGTCATTAGATATTATATCATCCATCCGTTGTAGCATATTTCTGTTCCATCTGAAAATTCCACGCTAAAAGTCATTGATCCTAGTAGCAATATGTATGGTATTACTAATATAACAGAAATAATTCCTTTCGCTGTGCTCATCTCGCCACAACTTTCTTGGAAATCTCCGCAACAGACACGCCACTTGCAGATTTTCTTAATTCCACGTCTTTCCCTTTACAAATTGCTTTCGCAATCGTTCCAGACTGCTCCACAATCTTTTTCTGAATCTCTTTTTCACTCATTCTCTATCTCCCCGTCTTTGCATTTGTTGTCTAACATACAAAATCTTAGTTCTTTTCTACCAAAAGCAGTATCTTCCATTGATTTTACAAGATTTTTGCATCCATTACACCACATTCCTGTTTCATGGTTTTCTTTATTTTCTCTCAAATATTCAAGTTTTCCACTAAGTCTTTCGTTTTCTCTTTTCAAGTCATCTAAATCGAGTAAAGAATCTTTTAGCTCTCTTTCCAGTTTACTAATTTTTTTGAACGGATTATATATTTTCATCTTGCATACCTCTTTTCAAAATTCTATTTCCAATTTCAAATTTTAGTAAAAACTTCCATATCGTAATTTTCTCTTATGTAATCTACGCATTTCTGCAAATTTTCTTTCAAAAATTCGTCTCGCGCAATATCCGGGTGTAGTGTATACAACATACAACTATTCTCTTTTCCATTTTCTTTATATTTTTTATAATTAAATGTCATTGTGAACAATGGAATTCGTGTTAGATTTTTTGTTTTTCTCTTTATGTACAGATTACATAACCTCTTTATCATTTTTCATAAACCTCTCAAATTTCCTTTTACACTTGCCGCACAAATGAATTGTATCTTCTTTCGTTAAGAACACTTTTCGTATTGTAACTGTTTCAGTATCTTTTCCATCAAATTCCGCATTTACGATAGAAATATCCGATTCTCCGCTCATAATTTTCAAATAATCGTCTCTTGGAATTTGTGCTGAAACTTCTTCCGGCAGACAATCAAGAACATCTTCTACCAGATTTTCAATCCGTTCTCCGCAGCGATCACATGTGTACCATTTTTCCTCGTGAATCATAATCCATGGACCTCCCGTAATCTCGCATACTTTTCCACAAGCACATCAATTACCACATTTAGTTGATTGATTTTAATGCAATCGGATTGATGTCTATCGTTTAGTTTTGCAATTTTATCAATAGATTCTGCAATGTCTGTATTTGTTTCAACTTCTTTTTTTCCACAAAATGTTCCTATGTTTGGAACATAATGTGGAAATTCTTCGCAACCAGAATTAATATTAAGCACTTTTCTATTTTCCTTACATTCTTCTAGTTGCTCACATTTATCGCATTTTGTAAATTTTTCTTCATTTTCGTGCAGATGCTTTTCTTCTCCATCTGTTAGTTTTCTTCCACAGATAGGGCAATACGAAATATCGATTATTCCAAGTTCCCCAGTCTTGCTATTTGCATAGTACGTGTCATAACCTTTTCCTTTTTCTCTGATATGCCATGTAATTTTCCCATCAAAAAATTCAATTATCTTTTGTTCTTCACAAAATTCACACATAACAATTCCCCTTTCTGTGAGGTTTCCAAGATGAGAACAACTTCCTAGGATTTGCAGTTGCTCCTATCTTTGCATTGATTTTTTTTGCCGAGGCATTGACCTCATGCGCTCGTCTATCCGGTAATGAGCGGGACGCACAACCCTAACAGGATTTGAACCTATTCTACGAGAGTCAAAGTCTCGTGTGCTACCATTACACCATAGGGCTAAAGCAGGTCTTCCCTGCTTGCATTCATATTTATCGTGCCATGCTTGACACTAATCCGCCTTATAAACCACCCTCGACCGCCCAGCAGTCACTCATTTAATTACTTCCGGCGAATATCCAAAGCATCCAGACTACTGCAATCACTGAATTTGTCTCATTTCCTTTGGATTAAGTTTTTTGTCGATTGTATAGCATTGCAGGACTTCAAACCGACCACGAGTGGAAAATGTCTATATCGGCACATTATTGCGAACTTGCCATATGCCAGGGCGACAGTTTTTAACCATCTTCTCGTGATGGAACAGATTTATCGTCTCGGTATAAGGACGGGTTTTAACGTCTTTACTGACAAGAACAAGCAACTGAGATTATGCAACAGTTAGTCGGCACTCACGAATGAGGACAAGCGTTATGATTTTCTGTTGTTTATCGGCAGGGTTTCGACCAGATGTTTACCCGACTTGTACCATCCACACAAATATGTGCTTCCACGAAACCTTGTTCCGCTACCGTCTCTTCACGCTGTATTTAATTGCTTATTCAAATCCCCACGAGCCTTGTGACGGCTCTTAACAGCATTCCGCTATGGGGAGAAAGGATGAAACAATAAAAAATAAAAACTGCGTCGATTGTGAGGGTGTGGATTTGCACCACACATGAACCATGTCTTTTCGATTTCTTTTTTCCGACAGTCTACGCTTTCGCTCGTGTCACAAGATAAGTAATTTGCACAGTTCTCACGACTAAATCTGTCTACCTTTTCCAGCACCTCACAGAATCTTATGAATTTAAAATAAATAATGAATTTAATGCAATGATCAATGCGACCGATCCGCTTAACAACCCCATTCCTGTTTCTTTGGTTTTTAATCCAAAAATCATTCCGATCAAGAACAGTGCAAACAAAATTACATTAAACGCTAACAAAAATCCTTTAATCATTAATAAATCTCCTTTCCACAATCTATGCACTTCCAAACATGATGCGTAATCCATGAACCATCTTCCTGTCGTTCCAGGTATGTGTATAATGGATCAACATGTTTATGCTTACAGAATAACCGCTTAATCATCTTCATTATTCTTACTCACCCAATCTTCACACCAATGCTCATATTCTACGAAATCGGCTATATATTCACTTTCATCATTCACACATACATAGCCTTGCATTTTATCGTAGTGACCATATTTGCAAGTTCCGCAACATCCGTTCATGTGTATCACCCTCTTTTTATTTTTTGAAAAATTTTTGAAATCAGCAGTTACTTCTTGGCAAATACGTGCGAGTCGCAACCCAAACGTCATGTTTCCGGTATCCAATATTGCCAAGAATTTTCACAAAATTATATCTTCTTGAAACCGGATATCCGAGCCTGTCTTGTACTGTCTCAAAAAAGTACCGAATATCGTCAATGACATCTCTAACACGCTTGAATAATTTTCCCATTTTCTCGAATACTGATTTAGCAGCAATGATGAATTGTCTTAAATTGTAGACCGCTATGCTAATTCCATTCTTGATGCAATACTTAAACTGTATAACAGACAATCCGGTTTTTCGTATTTCTATTGCCTGTTCTTCTGTTAGTGCTAATATCACGACATATAACCTCCTGTCTGTCTCATAAATACCTCTTTTTGTTTATTTCGGAATTTGGGGGACTAAGTAGGCAGATTTTTGCGTTCGTGTATAGAGGGGTAGGTATCATTCATTTACTATCGAACATATGTATCTATCGAATAAATCCTTATTTATCAAATACATCTATACGTGTTTTATTATATTTGCACCAATGTCAATGATATATTTTAATCTAAATTATTCTCCGTTTCTAAATGTTAAAATACATCAATCTTTTTCGCTCTCGATCTGCTTTACTTCTCCCAGTTTCGGAAGTTCCGAAGCTGTTAATGCTCTTTCGCTAGTCCGTTCCTTGCTCACTCCCGGAAGATTCCAACCGTGACGTTTGTTAAGTATCGGCAAGTATTTCATTGGGTTGTTTCTTCTGTCTTTTAGCAAACAAACGAGAGACTCCTCGTTATTTTCCACTAATTTTTTGTAAATGTCTGAAGCCGCTGTACTTGGTTCTTTGATATACTCCCCTTCTTTCAGGTTGTTAACTGCTATATCACTTATAATATTCCCTTGTAAGTCCTTGTATATATAAGCCCTTGTATTACTATTCCCCCACGAATGTATTGTATCTCTTGATATACCAGATAATAAACAAAATCCCTTTATACTTATCTCTTGATTATGGCAGTAACACATATAGATATACATCTCTAACAGATCATCAACAGCATTAATATTATAACTATTACTAACGGTATGAGGTATAGTTAATATATCGGGATTTGGTTTTATAACGTGTTTATAAATATAGCTCAGCGCTGCGTTCCATTGGCTCGGCAATATATCATACTCACTTTCTATCGCGTTGGATTCGCAGAACATAGACAAATACATTTGTATTTCATTCTCAAATACTTCGACTGTCTGCTCTGCATCCTGTACTCTCTCCATTTTCCGCACCTCCTAACACTTAATAATAAAAAAGAGACCCACAACATATAGTTGCGGATCTCCCGAATCCATTCTCACACCGCCGGGATTTGGGCGGATTTAATTGTATTTAATTTTATAAATTAAAAACCGTTTGTTTGTATGCCCATAATATACACCGATAAAATATAATTGTCAAGCATAGATTAAAAAATATCAATTCCCGAATGTCTGGTTGATCGGATGTCAGATCATCCCCAAAATACCTCGAAAATGATTCAGTCAGTGATTCCACTTTTTCTTTAATATTTCTTTTTCTTCTTGTATTACTTTATCAAATACTTTTAGGTGGTATAATTTTTATACCTAACTGCGGTATAATTTTTATACCATCCAAAAAGCGAAAATATATAAGATGTTTATATAAAATCATGGTTTTCGCTGAAAAATAGCATAAAAACTATGATTTTTAGGAATTTACAGAAGTCATTCAAACTCTTGTAAAACAAGGCTTTTCCGCATATTTGAGCATATAAGACCACATTTCAAATATGTTATAAGGGTCTTATAAATTTTTATGTAGTTTTTAGGCATTATAAAAGGGATGCTTCCGCACCCCTTCCTACTTCAAAATTGAATAAAAACACACTCGAATATTTTTATTATTTTCATTCGTGTTATGATGCCAGACTTTTATATATCCGTTTTCCACAAGCTCTTTCTTCGCTGATTTTAGCGTCATTGGACTGATTCCGGCATCTTCTAGCATTTGTTCATTTGTGCGGTAAAAATAGCCTGTTTTAAACCCGTATTTGCTGTACAGGTAAGATATAACAACGTAAAACCATTTTGCCGATCTGCTCAGTTTTTCATCAGTCATAATAGAGCTGTTACAGGTGAATTTTACGCTCATTCTTGACCAACTCCGAGGAAATCATATAACGTTTGTTTCTCACCTTTATACAGATATTTCCGAAACTTCCGCTTTAATTTATCGGTGTTGTCCTGCTTTCCTCCGAAATCTCTTTCGGGGATTTTCCGTATCTGCTTATAGGTCATTTTTGCAAACTCTTCATCGGTGTATTTTGCGTCTACAATCTCATATCTGGCAGTATCGACAATATCGAAGATAATACGGCAGCCGTCTTTATAATTATCGTTTTCTGGCTCTTCTTCATCCATAAACCGGATAAATAAATCGTTCAGTTCCAGATCATCCCAGAAGAAAACTACATCATGCCACCATCTGCCCGGCTTTATGTATTTTCTTTCGTCCACAAAATTATAAACCGGCTTTCCGTCAATTTCTTTCGGCGGTGCTGCGTTCTGGAAATCATCTTCAAAGTCAAACATTTCTAACGCTTTTAACTGTCGCTCGATTGCGTCATTTGCGAACGCGTTAACGCTCAAATCTGTATCTGCAATCATGGCTCTTGTGCTTTTCGGAAGCCTAATCTTTAAAACGTCAAATTTTTCATCATATTTTTTAATTGCGTTTCTTGTTGATGTTCTAGTTTTATTCATTCTCTTCACCCTCTCCACATGTTTCTTTTCTTATGTTTGTATTTTGCACTTTTTCAAGGTCTTCAAGTATCAATCTGTTAACGTATGCATTATAACTTTCGTTTGTGACTGTTTTTATGCGTTCCATCGTACCTTTCGTCATCCTTACAGTCATTCTCTCAAATTTTTCATTGTACTTGTCAATCGCTTTTCTTGTACTGCTCTTCGTTTTCTTCTTCAAGTCCTCACATCCTTTTTTAATAATATCGGGGCGAATCTCTCCGCCCCTTTTTCATTCTTAATCCCAATCAATCGCATCATGTGAAATAGTGCCGTATTCTTTTATGTTTTCGTTCGCACGCCTAATTGCTTCTACTTCATCCGGCAATGGTTCATCTTCTGGAACGAAGCGGATCAAAACACGAAATATTGTTTCTGTATCTTTTTCATCAAGTAAATCTATTAAGCCTTTCAACATCTCTTTACTCATATATATACCTCCTACAATCTTTTATATACTTGTCCTCTTGGCAATACATCTTTTACTGTTATTATATCATCCTCAACTGAAAAAATAACTCTTAAATCTCCAACTCTTAACCGATAATCAACCAAATATCCTTGAAGTTTTTTAACGTCTCCAGCCGGCAGCTTTTCTATTGCATTTTTAAGCCGTTGTTTTGTGGGTTTATCCATTTTGCTAATATGCTTTATTGCTTCCCTATTGTATTCTATCCGCATCCTCTTTCACTCTCCTTTCTCCCTGTTGGGTTATTGCCTTTCGACAATTATATTATATTCTATTATTAGAATATTGTCAACATGCTTTCTAGTAATATTTTATTTTCTCTTCGTCTGTCGGAATCACTTCAACAATGTCACCCGGCTGCATCTTGCACATGATGCATATCTTATTTAATGTTTCTAACGTGATGCTCTTACCTGCTTTTATATTCTGTGCAGTTTGTGCCGGTAAAAGTCTTTCTCTCTGTATGCGCGTTTGATTATATCCATGCTTTTTTAGTTCTGCAAATACATCAATTTTATACTTTATCAATTGCATTCACTCCTTTCTATTTATATATAGAAACAATAACACTAAAAATGGAAAAAGTCAATTTAAAAATATTCTAATTTTTGAGTATTTTCCTATTGACATTATTCTAATATTAGAGTATTATAATATCATCAAATAAAACAAAAGCCGGTTGAAATCCTAGGAAGACACACAACCGGCACCAATCAAAAAAAGAAAGGTAAACCCATTATAACAGGGTGAAAGGTAAAAAACAATGAAAAGAACAAAATCCATGATTTACAAAGAAACCTCTAAAAGCATAGATTTATTTTTATACGCAACGAGCGACGACGATTTATACAGAAGAATGATAACGCCGATAATCGAAAACTTAAGAAAGAAAGCCATCAAAGGCGCATATGACAAGGAAAAAGCCGTTGACGCATACTACTACATAGCGACAGAGGCAAGCAAAAATTATAATAAAGATTTTGGCTATTCTTTCAGCGTTTCAGACCGATTCAGTGCAGCTGTTGACATGGAAGAATACTATAGAGAAGATGAAGTTTTTTTGTAATTTATAAACAGCCGAAACGCTCTTAGGAGCGTCCACCGCGGGACGGTCTCCCGGTGCTGATGATGGCAGACCAGAAAGGGAAAAATATGGAATTATGGAGTATTAAAGACATTATTAAAAACAACGAGGACGGTGATTTTTTAGCGATCTGTGAAAGCGGTAAAGAATACGAATGTAAATTCGTAGCCAAATATAGAGCAATGTTTTTCGCAATTCCAGATCACGAAAATATTTTAGGATATGTGAAAATAGTAAACAGATTATAAGCCGGACGCGTTCCGGCTCTGTAATGCAGCCGTAGCCGGTTCCAAGCCCGGAAAATGCAGAGGACAGAAAAAGGGTTGATATATCCATTTATGAAAAATATCCGCTTTCCGGCGTGAGCGTATCAGATTCCGGGTTGTAGCTGATCGGCGGCAGCATAACCGCCAGTTATTAAAAATTAAGAGGTGAAAAAATGAAAACATATTTAATTTTTTTAAATGAACCGAAAGCAATAGTAAACGAGTATAAGGCCAGTAGCAAAAAAGATGCGCTAAAAATGTATAACGATCAATTTTGTACAAATTACAAATTCAAAAAAGGCGGTCGGTTGTTGGTTGTCGAGCGTTCCGCATGGTATAACTACGATTTTAGAAAAATTTCTTATGCAGAATAACAAGAAACCTGTACCGCTATCCGTTCAGGCGGTCGGCGCGTTTCGATGGCGTGCGGCGGGTTATATCCTAGCCCCCAGGGAAAAGGGGAGAAAGTAAGAAAATGAATAAAGCAGTTGAGAAGATGAGAAAAGACGGATACCCTTACAAGATTAAAGGAAACGGCGGTTACATCGCTGTATTGTACGACATTCAGCCGCTATCAGGGCGTGAATATATGGCTATTTATAGATATCCGGGCGGTGTTTGCTGTCATGATTTAGCGGAAATCAAAAGATGCTTTGAAACTTTAGAACAATAAGGCGGATTCTGTTCGCCTTTTTTCTGCACCTTGACAAATGCCCTGCAAAAGGCTATATTTTACGATATAAGCATTCTTTACCCGTTCGCGCTACAAGTCTATACTTTTATAGCAAAATGCGCTATGCGGTCAAATTACGAGCGTGTGCGGCGCAATATGCAACATCAGTTAGACAGATCGCCGGCATAAATGCGCTACAAGTTCGTAGGTTTTCCGGCAACTCTGCACTACCTCCAACCTTGAAATCGGTTCAAAATCAGTGTGAAATTTTCAACGGATTTTATCTGAAATTTCAACTTATAAAAGTATATAGGGGGTATTTGAATTTTTTGCAACTGGATTTTCGATGTTTTTTAGTTCATTTTTTCACTTCAATTTTAATTATAGGGGGGATATTTTTTGAGATGCAATTTTTTATGTAAAATCAGTACCGATTAATCGGTACTGATTCCAATATCTCTCAATGCTTCTTCTACGGACATGCCTTTATCTATAAGTCTTGTATATAATCGACCGTATTTAACATTATTCATTTTAGCAATATCAGATAAATTCATCTTCTCGCCTTTCCAATTATAATTTTTAGAATTTCTTCTATTCTTGATTTGCGTTCCCATGTCAACCCATCTGCAATTTTCAGGACAATAATTTCCGTTTACATCTATTCTGTCTATTGATAGCGAATCATTATATCCGCTATTCATTGCCCATTCGTAAAAAGGGAAAAAACCATATTTTTTATTCCATTCATCGCAGACCATTATCCCTCTTCCACCATAATGATTATACGCTGTATCATGTTCATTATTGCAACGAGATAAAATACCCGAATAAATTCGATATATTCTTAATTTGCAATAATTGTCTGGGATTCCGTATTTTTTCTTTAGTTGCTCTCGCTCTTTTCTAATATTTTTATGATATTGACTTTCTCCATTTGGTTTTTTCTTACTCCCTGTCCCTAAATAACAATTTTGGGGACAGTAATTTTCTTCCGCCTTGATTCTTTGCAATCTCAATCCTTTTACATATCCATTTTCGTTACACCATTTTCTAAAAATATCTCTGTCGTGCCATTCTTTGCATACAGTTATTCCTTTTGCTCCGTAACAGTTATACATGACTGATTTTTCGTTATAACACCTTTTCATCATTTCATAGTGAAGACCGCCTATTGAATTCAAATCACTCATTGAAAACACCTCCTAAATTGTCAACTGATATGTTCCGTCAAGAACACCCATAGCAAGCTTCATTCCCTGCACGCCATAGAATATGTTATTCTGATTGGCGCAACCGTTTAACAGTTCGTCAAACTCCTCATACAGTTCTGCGCTGACAATTCCTTTCAGCTTTTCCATAAACGGAGCGAAATATTCTACGAATTTATCTCCGTCTTTTGTTGCAAGTATCTGGTTTTCAAATGTGATTTCTAAAAATTTGTCCATAAAAAATCTCCTTTCGATGTTTGACAACTACACCAAAAAGAGATACAATAATTTTGTACACTCCTTTGGTGTGTGCAACGGAGTAGTCATCGGGTCGCCAAACTAGATTGACTGCTCTTCTTTTAAATCTTCTTTTAATTTTTTTATACCACGTCTAACCGCTTCGCCTTTATCCACATTCTCTTGTAAACAATATGAATCAAGAATTGTTTTCGCTTCATTATCAAGTCGAATTGTTATAGGCTTTCCTTTAGGGTTATCGGTTGGTCTACCCGTTCTAGGTGACACCTTATCACTCCTTTCTTTTGTAATACATAATTAATTATATATTTATGTATTACAAAAGTCAACAGTTTTTTAAAAGAAAATAGCGGTAGATTTCTCCACCGCTATCAACACATTAAAAATTATTCTGTTTTCTTACTTTTTACGATCGCAACAACTGCTAAAATAGCATTAATCAAACACCAACTTGCCCAAATTTTTAAATCTGAATAACTTCCTGCCATTACGAATCCAAAAAATGTAGCCAATCCGAAAAGAATAACTAAAGCAATATTTCCGCCTTTTCCTTTTGCGTTTCTAGTAGCGATTGAAACAATTCCTCCAGCAAGCATTAAGATTGAAAGAACAATTCCTCCACTTCCACCAACTTCCCCTGTTTCCCCAAGCGTGTTTCCGATTCCAACCGCGCAAGATTGAAAAGATACCACTACGAATAAAATAATTGACAAAATACCAGATACCAATTTCCAAGTTTTCATAACAAATTTCTCCTTTTTTATTGTACTTCTAAATTAAATATAGCTGAATACTCATTGTAATCGTCGTCATAAATCGAAACATAGTCTTTAAAGCTTCCGGCATTTTCAACGCCTATCGTAACTTCTGCTTCACAAAACGCTCCTGTAGGAACTGATTCTGGATATTTTTCAGTATCACCGGGATAAGAACTTGCCACTTTTCCGGCATTGTCCACAACTTTCGATTCAAAATTAACATACAAATCTTCTTTTAATCCGATATTTTCATATGTATAATTAATTACATACACTGCGGCTGGATTACTTTCATCAAATTGATTACGATAATCTGTTGCGATTACAGAATTTACAGTAACTTTAAACTTCCCATCAACTTCCCATGTTTCGCCTACTTTAAATTCTTTTGTTTCTTTACTCTCCTCTTCCTTCTTTTTAATTTCTTCTAACTCTTCCTTGTACTGATCGCGTTCTTTTACAACCTTGTCGTATTCCGCTTCTGATACTCCGCTTTCTTTTCCACTTCCACAAGCCGTCATTGATAAAGCCATTGTCCCTACGAGTAACATTGATAAAATTTTCTTTTTCATCCTCATATCCTCCCATTCGTATGATACCAACATTCTACCACAAAAAAGCGTAAAAAGAAAGAAGTAGACTAGGCTACCTCTTACCTTTATTAAATGCACTATTTTTATATGTATTCCACAACCCTGCTGTCGAATATCGGCTTTGTGATAACTCGAAAATCAGTCTTGCTCTTGTCATTTCAGGATTCGTTTTCCTAACATATTGCAACAATTCATCTATTTTATCCATATCGCACCTCTCTTGACATTGCACTCATTAAATCATCCAGAAGATAAATTAAATCTTCTCCATAAATGCTGATCCAGTCTGCAAGAAATTCCTCCTGTTCAATCGGAATTGAAATATTATAGGACATCATAAAACAGTGGCATAATTCGTGGCACAATACTTTTTTAAGAAATGCGCCGGATAGCAAATCGGATAAATATACGCAATCGTCATTCCCGTCTGTAACACCTACTGTCAAAGAGCCATCACTTCTATGTAGTTTTTCACTTGCAGCATTTACAAATTCAATATGCCACATTCGATTATTGATTATAAATGTCATGTTATCACCTACTTAAAAAGGGGTCTGATTCGACCCCTTAAATTTTAGACTACCTTTTGAGCAAGTACCTGCAACTTATTCTTAAGCAATGTTTTTTCCTCGTTTGACGCATCGGAAATCATTTCTGTAATGTCGGTTCCAAGTTCGCTCATGTATTTTTCCAGCTCTTTCATTTTATGCTGCTTTTCTTCGGCGGAATTACCGGAATGATTTTCTTTAGTCTCCATATATGAACGCCTACTCATACCAGAGCGTCCTTCTCTGACATCACGTCCAGCTTCACCGCTGTAATAACTACGACTTCTTCCGGAAGAAGTGAAATTTGATCTTTCCATTCCTCCGGATCTTGGATCAGATCCGCTACCGGAATAATACATTCTTCCTTCAGACCGATCCATATCACGATAATATTCCGGTTCATGTTCACGATACATTTCCGGAGTCATGTGGTAATACGGCGTATAACTTCTACGTCCATCACCACGTCTCATAAATCTGCCAGATGTCTTGCTTCTAGGCTGCCCACGGTAATATCTGCGCATATCGAAATCTTCATAATCTTCGGATTTTTCATCTTCCGGGTCATATTCATTCATTGCTTCAATCACTGTTTTGTAATAGCAAGCCTCAAGGTAATCTTTCTTTGCACACATAAGGTCTTTGTAAATATCTGCAACATCTCCAAATTCTTTCGTGTCTACATTATCAATTCCCTTGTTAAGCTGTTCAGCCATAGTTTCTTCTATTTTTTCTAGCATTTCATGTAATTTATGCATTATGCGTCACCTCCTGTCGGACCGGGTGCTACTGCCGTACCTTCTCCGTTAATTGCTCTCAAATTATTTGTTGTGCAACAAACTCTTTTACACAATCTGAATGTACCGGAATCTGCGGATGTATGAACAACTGTTGCATATCGTGTTCTGGTTTTAATACCGCATGCTGTAACTTGGTCACACCCCGGCTGTGTGAGTGGATATAGTACTGATCCGGTTCCAATTTGAATAAAAACAGGAGCATTGATTACTGTTGTATCAGGAATCGCCTGTCCAACAACGATACAATATTTTTCTTTATCGTTATAAGAGCCTGCCGGTATTCTTATAACAAGACCTATTCCGGCTGTATATACGACTGATTCTGAGATAACCAAGCGATCACAAAGCCGACAAGTATTTTTACAAGCCATAATATTTTCCTCCTTAAATCAATATGGGATAAGCCATTAGACCTATCCCATAGAAATGTTATCAGCCTAAATCGGCGAGTTTATTTAATTACGCGCATCCACAACCGCAAGAGTTGTAGTTAGGAAATGTGACTGGCTGTGGCGGTTGAACCACGTAAGCCGGTTGCGGACAATCAGCTCCAAGTCTTCGGATCAATTCCGCTGTCTGTGCATCCTGATTAGCAGTGATGTAAGCATTCTGAGCTGTCTGAGAAGCCTGGAACTTAAGGCTCTGATTTTCAGCCTGAAGAGATGCAATCTTGTCCTGTGTTAAGAAGTCAAGGATTGCTCTTGTTCCTGCGTTCTGACCCTCGATAATATCTTTCGTGCTGTTCTGAATCACGTTTCTTGTGTCGCAAGCCTGAGTTGCAATGTCGTAACGAACTTGTGAAATTGCTTCTCTGTTATCACAGCAGCACTGAGCCAACTGTGCAGAAAGATTACAGAAGCCACGTTCTACGCCGTTAAATCCCTGCATCATTCCCATGTTTGTGTTGTTGAAACCGTTTGTGATTGCATTATTTAACGCATAGGTGCTGTCGCAAATTCCTTGCTGCAAAGCGTTAATTCCAGACTGCAAGTTGTTCAGAGCAAATCCTTCATTGATATCTGCTCTTGTTGCAAGTCCTTGTAATCCAGGTGAATTTGCTCCACCATTACCACCGAAGCCAAAACCATTACCGCCCCATCCGAAGATTAAGAGAATAATGATCCACCATGCCCAGCCGCCATCTCCGAAACCATTTCCGTTGTTTCCATTTCCATCAATAGATGCTACCAATGGAACGGAACAATTACCTGTATTGAACATATTAGATGTCCTCCTTATTTTTTATTCATAAAGAGGAACTTAAGTATTATGCCGGCAACCTCTAATATGCTACATTCCTAATTGCTGTCTAACTTTTTCTATTGCTTCATCGGGATTAATCCCTTTTTCCTTGCACAAATTCCTTGCAAGTTCTTCGACCCCTCTTGAGTCTCCTTTTTGCGCCATTTCAAACGCATTTTTCATAATTGGATTATTCATTGCAGGATTATTCCCCATCATCTGTCGGAAAATCTGCTGCGGATTTCCTCCATTTTTTATCATTTGTCCTATCATTGTCAAAGGATTCATTATGTCTCACTCTCCTTTTTAGTCCTAGAAACCGTTGTTTTTGTCATTGGTTTAGTCATAGATTTTTCTAGTTCTTCAATCTTATTTGCGAGTTCGTCAAACTTCTGCATAAATATTTCTGTCACTTCATCGGATAATCCTATTTTTAAATTATCTTGAACTGATGCAGAATTGCTTGACTCTTCCATGACTGGATGATAAACTACGGTTGCGATTGTTCCGTTCGGCGTCCATGACTTTAAATAAATCTCCGACATATCTTTTTTGGGAAAGATTGCAACACTTCCATCCATCGGAACATCATTCGCTGTGATTTGTTCTATAGTATCTACCACTTTCCCATTCAATCCGATAGGCTGATTTGGTAAGGACATTTGTATCCCTGCCATTTGCGGTTGTTGTAACGTCTGTTGATATTGCTGTAAACCTGCCAACCTATCCATATAAGGTTGTTGCGGATTGTACTGTTGACCATAATTATTCATCTGAGGATAATATTGCGGATAAGTCTGCATAAGGATTTTCCTCCTTCATATCTTCTAAAACTTTTTGAAATGCATGAACAGCGGTCGATTGACAACCGATCGGCATTTTCTGCATTTCTTTGTTCGCAAAAACTCTTTCTAAAAATTCATCGGTAAGCATAAAATATACCTCCTTATGCTTAAATTTTCGCATAAAAAAAGAACGCACTAACACAGCGTTCGCTTAATATTCAATATACTTTTTACTTAAAGGAAAACTAAAAGAACACCATAACCATTTTCCTTTCTTTTAGCTTTTGATTACCTTTTTGATTACCTTCTGTTTTTTCAAAAAATAAAAAATGCTGAAAACCCGCATATTTTCAAGGCTTTCAGCACTTTAAAAAAGTGACTCCGAGGGGAATCGAACCCCTGATTCCAGCGTGAGAGGCTAGCGTCTTGACCGCTTGACCACGGAGCC
>ERZ773243.595-NODE-595-length-51047-cov-5.695168_pt1 | contig 51047 bp, 46 predicted proteins | sample MGYA00580520_ERZ773243 | MGnify/ENA primary metagenome ERZ773243 (study PRJEB29015, sample SAMEA2737747) | human gut metagenome | biome: human gut; feature: human-associated habitat; material: faeces | place: China | collected 2012 ... | reverse complement strand
CACCGGCGGAACTGACGCTGATGCTTTATGAAGGAGCGATAAAGTTTGCAAATATCGCGATTGAAGCAATCGAAGCAAAAGATATTCAAAAAGCTCACGATAATATTATGAAGGTAGAATGTATTATTGAGGAATTTCAAAGTACGCTGAATCATAAATATCCGGTGGCAAAAGATTTTGATGAGGTATATAATTATCTGATGATGCGCTTACAGGAAGCAAACATGAAAAAAGATAAGGAAATCATGGAAGAAGTATTGAAACATCTTCGTACCATGCGTGATACCTGGAAACAGGTTATGAAGCTGGCACATACACAGCAGTAAGGATATGGAAAAGATGGAGAAAAACCAATATATTCCGGTTATGATACAGAGCCTGAAGAAAAAAAGCGAAATTTTAGACACCATCATGGAATTAAATATCAGGCAGGGTGAAGAACTGGAGAATCCGTCATTGGATCCGGATGATTTTGATAAAACAGTAGAGGAAAAGTCAATGCAGATCGAACAGCTGGAACTGCTGGATGATGGGTTTCAGGAACTGTTTGACCGGGTGAAGGATGATCTGAAGAATCATCCGGATATTTATCATGATGAGATCGTGCAGATGCAGGATTATATCCGTAAATTAACCAGTAAAAGTGCGACGATTCAGGTACAGGAAGCGCGCAATAAGGAGCTTATGACTAAAAAATTTGCGTCTGTACATAAACAGGTCAGAGAAGTTCGCAAGAGTCAAAAAGTAGTGAATCAGTATTATAAAAATATGATGAAAACTAATTTTGGAGAGCCGGTCTTTACGGATAAGAAAAAATAATGGTAGTAAAAAAGAAAAAAATCTTTTTTTTCTATAAAGTATTGTGACGTTCGTCCGATATATATAACAAGTAAACAAGATAACAATTGTTACTTGCGGTGAAAGCTCGCGCGGAGCGTACGGCCGGAAAGAGTGGAAGCCGAACAACAAATTTATATGCAGCATGGATGCTGCATCCAATTCAAGGAGGAAAAAATTATGGTAGTACAGCACAATATGACCGCTATGAACGCTAACCGTCAGTTAGGTATCACAACATCTGCTCAGGCAAAGTCTTCTGAGAAGTTATCTTCCGGATACAAAATCAACCGTGCAGGCGATGATGCTGCTGGTTTAACAATTTCTGAGAAGATGAGAAGTCAGGTTAGAGGTCTTAACAAGGCATCTGACAATGCTCAGAATGGTATCTCTGCTATCCAGGTAGCTGAGGGTGCATTAAACGAGACACATTCTATCTTACAGCGTATGAACGAGTTAGCTACTCAGGCAGCTAACGATACCAACACTTCTACAGATAGAAGCGCTATCCAGGATGAGTTAAAGCAGTTACAGACAGAGATTACCCGTATTGCAACTACAACACAGTTCAATACACAGAATCTGTTAACAGGATCTTTCACTAATAAGAACCTGCAGGTTGGTGCATTGGCTGGTCAGAAGATTACAATCTCTATCAATAAAATGACAGCAACTGCACTTAAAATTAATGGCAGCAATGGTAATAAGGTAAGCACTTTTGATGCTGCTGGAAACACAATGAGCGCTGTTCAGAAAGCTATCTCTGCAGTATCTAAAGAGCGTTCTAAATTAGGTGCTATCCAGAACAGACTTGAGCACACCATCTCCAACTTGGACAACATCGCTGAGAATACCCAGTCTGCTGAGTCCCTTATCCGCGATACAGATATGGCTGAAGAGATGGTTGAGTACAGCAAGAACAACATTCTTGCTCAGGCAGGACAGTCTATGCTTGCTCAGGCTAACCAGTCTACTCAGGGTGTATTATCTCTGTTACAGTAATTTAACAGAACATGATATAATGCAAAGTTATATCGAAAATATAGGGTCAGTCAGTCGACTGACCCTTTTTTTCTAAAAGATTTTGGAGGCAATATGGGGACAGATAAGATACAACAGGTAATCGATTGGATTAAAACAGAACCGTGTCTGCAGAGTGAAAGCGAATTCTTAGACATGGGTGAAAAAATAGGGGATATCATAGAAATCTATACAAGCCTCATTGAAGAACTGCCGGAATTCAAAGCGGCGGGAATTGAAATAGACGAAGAGATTATTTTACAGCAGGTAAAAAATTTAAACGATGCAATACAGCACAAAGATATGATAGAACTTTACGATACATTGAACTATGAAGTGGCAGACACTTTTCACATATATAGAGAGATAAAGATGGAGATAGAGCAGGGATGATGGATTATTTTGAGCAAAATATGAGGGCTGTTGAGGAAAGGGCTCCCTATCTGATTTCACAGATGACAGAGTTTCGGGCGAATTATGAGGCTGGTGAACCATATGTGTTCTGGGATGTGGACACAAAGGGGAGTGAAATCATTGCAGTGCAGCGGGACAATCGTCTGTGGTATTTGAACAGCCGTTATGATGCAGATGCGCTGGTGCAGAAATGGTGTGACCGCCACATGCGTAAGCATTATTTTGAGCCGGAGCTCATTTTCGGAATAGGGAACCTGGCGTATTTAAAAGAACAGCGGGCGCGCAATCCGGAGAATCCCTTCTATGTATATGAACCGGATGAAGCAGTGTTTTTAGAATTGATGGAGAAGTATGATCTGACAGAAATTCTTACTGATGAACATACATACTTTGCAGTTGGACGACAGGGCATTACAACCATACGGACATGGTTGGAGATTGGAATTGGGTATGCGAACTATGAATATATTGATTTTTGTGCACTCCCTGGCTACGCATGTGCGTATCCATATGAATATTTACTGCTCAAGAGAGGATTTATGGAGGCAATAGAAACCCTGATTTTACAACGTAATACGTTATATAAACAGGGAAGCCGGTTGGTGGAAAATGAATTTTCACATATTAAAGACTGTGTGCATCAGAGTTCTATCTGGGAGCTGATACAGACCTTTAAAAAGAAAAATGAAGAAGCGCCGTATGCTGCGATTCTTGTATCTGCAGGACCGTCATTGGATAAAAATATTAAGGATTTATTAGCGGCAAAGGGGAAACTGTTTATCATTGCGGTGGATACGGCAATTCGTCCGCTGCTACAGGCAGGTGTGATGCCGGATTTGTTTATAACGGTGGATCCGGTCAAGGATTTGTTTTTGTTTGAGCAGGAAGGTGTAAGTCAGGTGCCGATGGTATTGTCGATAGATGTAAGGAACGGAGTTTCTAAAATACATAGCGGGCGTCATTTCTATATATTGAATTCCGGTGACTATATGGCAAATATCATGAAACGCTATGATAAAAAGGTTATATCTACGACTAGTGGAGGTTCTGTGGCTACGGATGCATTTGTGTTGCTACGGAAAATGGGATTTGATACGATTGTTTTGGCAGGGCAGGATCTGGCATATCCGGGAAACCGCAGTCATGCGAAGGCCGCGTATGATGACGAAGTGGATCGAAAGGATGGGATCTACTTTGAGGTTGAGGATATCTATGGTGGTCAGGTGCTGACAAGAATGGATATGAATCATTACAGGAGATGGTTTGAGGATCAGATTGCAGCAGCCCCCACGTTACATGTGATTGACGCGACGGAAGGAGGGGCACTGATTCATGGGACAGAGGTTATGACATTAAAAGATGCCATTGCCAGGGAACAGAAGGCGGATTATGATTTCGGTGCTTTGCTTGACAGTGTGCCGAATCTATTCACTCCTGAGGAGCAGCAGGCAGTCGAGGCTGAGATATCGGCATTCCCGAATCAGATTACAGCGGCAAAGACAAAATTAGAAGATGGTCTGAAATTATTCCAAAAGTTACAGGAATTGAATGAAAAGGGCGAGTATCAGACAAAGCAGTTTCAGGATGTGTACGCGGAGATAACGGAATTTAATCACTGGATTGAGAAGGACGAGGTGGTGGACCTTCTGAGTAGTCTGTCTGCGAAGGAAGAATTTGAGATTCAGAACCAGGCATATGAGGTGAAGGATAATCTGTACGATGATCTTAAGGATATTGCAGAACATGGAATGGCAATGGTCGAGGCTTATGAGGAAAAAATACCGGTCTTGCTGGAATGTATGAAGGCAATGGAGTAAAAAAATCAGGCTTGCGCAAAATATCAGCGCAAGCCTGCTGTGTTAAGCATGAACTTTATGCGGTTTTCGTAGGTGTGTTCAGTGAGAACCTTATGGGCAGCATTTTCAGCTATCTGTCTGCGTTCTTTCTCGTGGGACAGATAGTAATCGATTTTGGCAAGCAGGTCATCGATACCGTCGTAATAGTCAAAATCCTCTCCGGGAGTGAAGTAATCCAGAAAATCTTCCTGATAATTGCTGAGCAGAAATCCACCGGAACCCATAATGTCAAAGGCGCGCAGCGGAATACCGGAGTAAATGGAGCGCAGGGTAATATTCAGATTGATTTTGGAATGGCGGAATACCTGTGGCATTTCATTTAAATAGTCCACCTTCCCCATGTTCTGACATTCGGGAAGAAATGGTGTCGGGTTGAAGGTAAAAAGCTTGGTCTGATAATGTTCGGAGACATTTTTCAACAGGTCAATGCGTTCCAGGGAAGTAAGCTTGCGTGCGATAAAATAGTTCGCATAGATATAGGCGTCGGATTCCGTGCCGTCCGGTCTGGTCAGGTATGGAACTGCCTGCTTCATATCGGATAAGACTTCCGGCGTTAATAATTCCTGGATAAAAAAGTAGCCGTTTACTTTGCGCTGGGCATTCATAATTCCCTCCATATAACCGCGCGTAAATTCGCTGATGGACTGCATCCGGTCGTAGAGGTTGTGTTCTTCCGTATATAACGAGCCGACAAAAGAGACATCACTGCAATAGCGGGCGACGTCTGTGTCAGTTGGATTTGGGAGTGCACGAAGACGTTTTTCGTTTACGCAGAGCGGAAGGTAATATACGGTCTGAATCCCCTCTTTTTTTAAGGAATAGAATAAGGTCTTGTCAAAAAGAAAAACATAGTTGCACGGGTTAATAATCGTGTAAGAATATAATGCTACCTGTGGACTGTCATAGACAAAGGACAGGTATTTTAAGTGATTGCGCTGACAGCCTGCGGATATTGCCGGGAAAAAATTAAAAGAAAAAACAAACTGATAAGAATCCGATGAGATCAGTTCATCAAAATACAGATTAAACTCGCGGTTATTATATTCATATAACATAGGATGATTGAAGAAAACAACTTCATATCCCAGTGTCGTATATGCTTCACAAATATCCTCTTTTCCGTAAGAAGGGGAGTCTAAAAAAAGTATTTTCATAAGCTGTCTCCTGTGTCATAATAACTATATAATATCATTACAGCAGAAAAAGAACAATCAGAAATTAGGGATAGACACCAAGAGGAATGTGTATGATTACCTGGGAAAATATTAACAAATTAATAGTTTCGGATGAGACGGTGGAGAATTACAGACAGTTGGAGCAGTTTTGTGAGAAACTGTCAGAACAAATAGAAATAGATATAAAGTCAGCAGGTGAGATAGAAAAAAGGTGCGTTCATTTATTGACGAAGGAGACAATGTATGACGGTTACTTTATGTTTCTATTATCATTTTTGATAAAAGCGTTTCCTAAGGAAGCGTATCTCGAATTGTTTTTAGAAGTTGTTGGAAGTCAGCCGGAATATACACCGATGAACAAAAAATTTATTTTACATCAGGTAAAAAATCTTTTGATTAATTATCCCACGTTAGAAACGGCACCGGTAAGACAGCAGATTACAGAGATGGAAGAGACAGTCCGGAATTACCTGGAAAAAGAGATTGCGGCGGAGCGCATCCCGAGAGAACAGCGGACGGACAACCTGGTTTTTGTTATGGTGGCAGGTTTTCTGGGGGAAAATCATCCGGTATCGCGAAGCGCATTAGAGCGATGCTACCTGTTGCAGAAAAAGATGGGAAAGCGTGTGAGGCTGATATCAGCAGGGGAAAGCTGCACCATGCAGGATGCAATTCCGGTGTATCACTCGCAGGTTCGCAACCGGGCAGAGGCATATAACGGGCAGAGCAGTTATAACTATCTTGGGGAGGAGATTGCATGCTATCAGTCCGGGCTGCCGGCTGATTCACTTGAGGGATTCCGGGAGCTGGCGGAATATATCGTAAAGGAGAAACCGGAATATATCATATATGTGGGAGAGCAGAGCTTTGCAGCGGATATGGCAAACCGTATCTGCCCTGTGATTACGATATCCTCTACATTTTCTGCAATTCAGAATACAAGAACGGAATTTCTGATGACAGGAAGAAAGGTGACCCGGCAGGAGAGGGAACTGTTATATCCGGATGTGATTGAAATTCCATTTACGTTTCAGCTGAAAGAACAAAAGCGGACATATACGAGAAGTATGCTTCAGATACCGGAGAACCGGTTTACATTGGCAGTGGTAGGAATGCGTCTGGATGCGGATGTTACAGAACCATTTCTGGAAAATATAAAGCCGGAAGTCGAAAAGGGCTGTCATCTGGTCTTTATTGGAAGATACGAAAAATATCATCTGGTGTGTCAGTCACATCCGTGGCTTACAGAGTATTCGACATGTCTGGGCGTGATAGATGATGTGGCGGGTGTTCTTGCTGTGTTAGATTTGTATGTCAATCCGTATCGACTGGGCGGCGGGTATTCTGTGGCAGAGGCGTTTGGAGCCGGGATACCTGCAGTGTCGATAGATTACGGAGATGTTGCGACGGCAGCAGGTAAGGATTTTTGTGTGGAGACATATGCGCAGATGAATCAGATGATAGAGCGGTATCGTTTGGAACCTGAATTTTATGCGGATAGGAAGAAAAAAGCCAGGGAGCGTTTAGATACACTGACGGATGAAGGCGGCGCTTTTTTTAGCGGGATTGAGACAGCACTGAGCAGTCCAAGATTTTATTAGAATTAAAACAGAGAATTACGGGAGAGAACATGTCAAATAGTGAATGGATGGGGATAACAGAAGTCTTAGACGTAATTAATAAAATGAGAACGGATAAGACGGTAGAAGAATTTATTGCTGTCATGGAGCACGCCGGGTCGTTAGATAATCTGGAATATGCATGGCGCACTATAAAAAAGAATACAGAGATGGCTCACAGCGCGCATAATGAGGATTTGCAAAATGTGATACAGGATCTCATGCCTGCGGTGGAACAGATTGCACATGCATATCAGGATATAGGAAATGCAGTATCGGCGCTTGATACTGCAAACGAGAAGTTAAAAATGAGCCGGAATCTGGTGGCATCTTTTCTGCCGGACAGTGTGGTACAGATTGCGGCAGACACAACAGCAAATGTCGGCGATTATATATTGGTAAAAAGTGTAAAGCGGCTGTTTGATATTGCAAATCAGGGGATTAACTGGTGCACCGTAGATGTCAGGGAACCGGTTACACAGGAGACGATAAAGATGTGTAACCGCGCAAAGGCACTCCTCATAGGTGGTGGGGGATTGTTCCTTAGAGATACCAATGAAAATAATATCTCAGGCTGGCAATGGGGATGCTCCAGGGAATTGTTAGAACAGATACAGGTGCCAATCTATGTAATCGGAGTGGGGTATAACCGGTTCCGGGGGCAGGAAGAGTTTGCACCTTGCTTTACAGAAAATGTGAATACACTGGTTGCAAAGAGCCGGTTTTTCGGATTGCGGAATTATGGCTCAATCCGGGCAATAAAAAATTATTTACATAAAGATTTATGGGATAAAGTAGTCTATCAGCCATGTGCAACGACTGTTTTGTCCAAGCTGTATGAGATACCTCAAAATCAGGAGAAAACACCATTTATTGCATTGAATTGTGCGTTTGACAGAGCGCAGCTGCGCTATGGGGACAGGCAGGATGAGATTATGGAGGCAATTGCCCGCGTGGTAAAGCAATTGTCGGAAGATTATGTAATCCGGTGCTATTTACATTGTGATACCGATGAATTGATTTGTGAATATCTGCGGAAAGAACAGGTACCATTTGAACAGGTGTACCTGAACCGGGCAATGTCAGAGGAAGAATACCTGGCATATTTTTCAAGCCCCAAGTTAGTTCTGGCAATGCGCGGACATGCACAAATGATACCATTTGGCTGTGCAACACCGACGGTCAGCATCATTTCCCATGATAAACTGAAATGGTTTTTAGAGGATATCGGTCATGAGGAATGGGGTGTGGATGTGAGAGATGCACAGTTTGAACAAAAGCTTTTTGACTGCTGCGTGGGAATGTTGAAAAATCGTGCACGGATATGTGGACAGATAGAAGAAACGCAGGAAAAGCTGTGGGAAATTACGTGTGAGAATATGCAAATGATTCAGAGAACGCTTGAAATACAGGAATGATGAAAGGGAGATGCAGATGGGAAGCAGAGACTTAAAGGATGTGCAGAGTATCATAGATGTTGTAAATGATATTGAAAAAATGGGGTGGCAGTTAAACTGGATGATGGAACGGCTGCCGCTAGACAAGTTAAAGCAGACGCTTGAGACATTAGAGAATGTTGCGGTAAGAGCGGATGAGAATCAGGATATAGAGTTATTAAAATCGATTTTTTATCAGATTATGCCGGAATTTGACAAGATTGATGAGATATGCCGCAATGTAGGAAACATGATTTATAATGCAAATTTAGAGAAAGTGGGTTCTAAGCTGGAAGACCAGAGGATTTTGCTTGAGAGCCTTTTCCCGAATAATATGGTTCATATCGCAGCAGATACGATAGCGAATGCAGGAGATTACATCTTAGTCAGAAGCTTAAAAAAATTGGTGGAACATGTGACCGGACAGCAGATTCACTGGAGCAATGTGGATGTCAGGGCAGCAGTGACAGACTCCTTAATTGACGGATGCAATCGCAGTGAAGGGGTTATTCTCGGAGGTGGAGGATTTTTCTTAAAAGACACGAATCCCAATGATATTTCCGGCTGGCAGTGGCCGTGCTCATTAGAAGATATGGATAAAATCAAAGCGCCCATTTATGTCCTTGGTGTAGGATATAACCGGTTCCGGGGACAGGAAGAATTTGCTCCTTGTTTTACGGAGAGTATGAATAAACTTGTGGAAAAGAGTGCTTTCTTTGGATTGCGTAATTATGGCTCTATCAGGGCAGTCAAGAGTTATCTGAGAGACGATTTGAAGGATAAGGTAGTGTATCATCCATGCGCAACGACCGTGCTTTCAAAGCTTTATGAACTTCCGGAACGCACAGAGACGGAGCAGCCATTTATCGCACTTAACTGTGCATTTGACAGAGCGCAGATGCGCTATGGAGACAGAATGGATGAAGTTATGACTCAGATAGCGCGTGTCTGCAAAAAGTTATCGGAAAATTACAGGATAAAATGCTATATTCACTGCCCGCCGGATGAGCTGGTGTGCCCATATCTGGACCGCGGGGGTGTTGTATATGAGAAGGTACTCTTAAATAAAGAGATGGCGGAAGAAGAATATCTTCGCTATTTTACGGAGCCGGAGCTGGTGCTGGCAATACGCGGTCATGCGCAGATGATACCGTTCGGCTGTAAGACACCGACAGTAAGTATGATTTCGCATGATAAGCTGGCGTGGTTTTTAGAAGATATCGGACATCCGGAATGGGGCGTGGAAGTATTGGATGAGGATTTTGAGGAAAAATTACTCCACATCTCAGAGTATATGCTGGCAAATCGGGAACAGATATGTGATGAAATAGAAGAAGCGCAGGAACGCTTATGGAATATTATGCAGGAAAACTTAAAGTCAATCACATTGGGGAGAAATGTATGAGCGAAAAAATATTAGTAACGAGAAGCTCTATGCCGGAATTTGAGGAATATGTAGAAATGATACGACCATTATGGGATTCACATTGGCTTACGAATATGGGGACATACCATAAGGAACTTGAGAAAGAGTTAAGAGAATATTTAGGCGTTTCACAACTTGAATTGATGGTAAATGGTCATATGTCATTGGAGATGACGATACAGGCAATGGGATTCCCAGAAGGGGCTGAGGTTATAACTACTCCATTTACATTTATTTCAACAACGCATGCGATTATTCGGAACAAATTGCAACCGGTCTTTTGTGATATAAAATTATCGGATTATACAATTGATGAGGAGAAAATAGAAGATTTAATAACAGAGAAGACAGTTGCAATATTGCCTGTTCATGTATATGGAAATATCTGCAATGTTGAAAAAATTCAAAAAATAGCAGACAAATACAATTTAAAAGTCATTTATGATGCAGCACATGCTTTTGGTGAGATGGTGAATGGTGTTGGTGTTGGAACTTTTGGAGATGCTTCTATTTTTAGCTTTCATGCAACTAAGGTGTACAATACGATTGAGGGTGGCGCAGTTGCATTTAAGGAGGAATATTTATATCAGAAATTATACAATCTGAAAAACTTTGGAATTCGTTCGGAGGAAATTGTATCTGAAGTGGGAGCAAATGCCAAAATGAATGAGTTTTCTGCTGCGATGGGGATTTGCAATCTGAGACATCTGGGAAAAAATATTGCAGCACGAAAGGAAAGGGTAGAATACTATTTAGAGGAACTAGCGGGAGTGGAACAAATAAAACTTCCAGAGTTTAATGTATCAAATATTACATATACATATGGATATTTTCCAATCTTGTTTCATGCAAATATGTGTGGAGCGGAAATCAGAAATAAAGTATATGACAAATTAAAAGAAGAAAATATATATTCCAGAAAGTATTTTTATCCAATTACGGCGGACGCTGCATGTTTTAAGAACAAATACAAAAAAATGTCATTAGAAAATGCCAGATATGCAGGGGATAATATCTTAGTGTTGCCGTTGTACCCTGAATTAGGGTTAGACAGCATAAAGAGGATTACAGATATCATCAAAGAGACACTTATGTGAATCCAGAAGAAGTACAAATAATGATGGAAAAATGTACAGTAGAAGGAGAAAAGTGATATGCATTTAAGGAGAACGACTCTTGTTATTACACAGAGATGCACATTAAAATGTAAGTTATGTTTGGCGTTTATGCCGTATTACGAAAATCCGGTGCATACTACATATGAGCAGGCATGCAGGATTGTAGATAATTATTTTAAAATTGTAGAGCAGGTTGGAATTTTTTCCGTGACAGGCGGAGAACCGCTTATGAACCCGGAATTAGTTCCGATTATAGAGCATGTTTTAAAATATAGTGACCAGATTGATAATAGCATTGATATTGTAACAAATGGAACAATCATGTTTAAGGAAGAACTGTTGGATTTTTTACAAAAAAATAATACAAAAATGCGGATTATAATCAGCAATTACGGAACTGCATTGTCTACGAAGGTAAAAGATATTGAAGATGCTTTAAAACGAATTGGGGTTACATATAGAATTCAAAATTATGACTTAGAATCAGACGAGTGGACGTATGATGGATGGGTGGATTTTACGGATTATTCCTTAAAACATGATACGGAAGAAAAATTAAAACGTCAGGGTGCAAGATGCATTTTTAGACAGGGACATTATTGGGTAATTAATGATGGGGAACTCCATCCTTGCAGTCGACAGTATTGGAGAATGCGTGAAGGAATCATTCCGAAAGAACAGGACTGGTATATTGATTTGAATGTGCTCAAGATTGAAGCTGAGAAAGAGGACGCAAAGCTTGAACGGTTAGAGCATGTGCTATATTTAAAATCATGTGCGTATTGTAATGGTGTGTATCAGGGGATTGAACGACATAAGCCGGCAGAACAATTATAGGGGTAAATATGAAAGATTACATTGATATATTAAAGATAATTTTGAATAGTTTATCACTTGACGAAACTAATCTGGGTGCTTGGGAAAATTTTTGTGATAATTTGCGTCAGAAGTTTGAACAATTGCGGGCATCAGGACAAATGGAATCGTTTCTTGATTTTTTGAAGCAACAGTATGCGGATGACAAAGAAATTTATGAAACGTTATTGAGATATATCGTAAATTCTGTCGGGGATGATACTGTAAAATATATACTGTTTGATCAGGTACTAAATGAAGAATTGAACGGTGAAGACGATATTTTTACTATTTGGGAATTGAAAATGCAGCTTCGAGGAATACAGATTTCGGGGAAGATGCATATAGACAGAAAGAAAGATTATGAATTATATCAGCATATGAATAAAAATATGTTAGAGACATTGGGGCGAACATATACAAAGATTCCAGTAGAGAAAAGGGATAGGGATTGTGTTGTGTTTGTGTCCACCGTTTTGATTGGGACAGGGAATGCACCAACAAAACTTATGCTGGAATTTGCCCGTATTATGACAGAATTATTGGGCAAAAAGGTAATTATAATAAACGTGATCAAAAAGATGGATGTGAAAACTTTAGAAAAAATAAGAGTCAAGGATTATAGGGTGCCGGTTTATATCGAAGATTTGAATGGAGCATTTAGATATCCATATAAAGGAAAGCAGTATTTGGGATATCAATTTTTCTTAGACAAAGATAAAATGGATGAAACGAGGGAGGTTTTAGATTATGTCTATCAGTTGCGTCCGCTTTGTGTATGGGAATTTGGTGGAATTCCGACTTTTGCTAATATGATACAGCAATTTACAACAATGATATATATGGGATTTAATCAGGGATACATGGCGGTACCAACAGATATACTGGTAAATTATTTTAAAAATTCACCTTTGGAAAATAAAAAAGAGAAAGAATATGTATGTAGTCTTGGCATAAACGTTAAGGATATAGAGATTTCGTTGCCAATTTCGAAAGCAGAAGGGAAAATCCAAAGGGGGGATTTTGACTTGCCAGAGAATGCTTTTACAATTGCAGTTGTTGGCAATCGATTGGAGGGAGAGTGTGACAAAAATTTCCTTGAAACATTAAGACAGGCAATGGCAATCAATGAGAAAATATATGTTGTGTATATTGGAATGGTGTCAGAAAAATATAAAAAATATACAAATCAGCAATTGGTTTATGCAGAGCGTGTGCGATATATAGGACATCAGGAAGAACTAATAGAGGTGTTACATATCATGGATCTTTTTGCCAATCCTAAAAGACCGGGGGGAGCTGGGGCTGCTCATTGGGCAATGAAAGAGGGAAAACCGGTCATAACATTTGGAAATTGCGATGTTTCGTCATTTTGTGGCAGGGAATTTGTGTGTAAGGATCAAGAGGAATATCTTGCAACTGTTGTAAGGTATGCCAGTGATAGCGCCTTTTATCAGGAACAGTCAAAAAAAGCCGTTGCGCGTGTAGATAGTATGGAAACAAGTGATCCGGAAATGGCAGAACAGATTTATAGTGTTTTAGCAATGACAGAAAGCTGACAGATACTTACGAGGAGAGTCATAGATGAAAATAGCAATTATGCAACCATACTTTTTCCCTTATATAGGGTATTTTTCCCTGATACAGAATACGGAGCATTTTATTTTTTTTGATACACCACAGTATATTCGAAAGGGATGGATTAATCGAAATAGAATTATTGGTGGAAATGGAAAAGACATTTACTTTACGGTACCGGTGGAAAAAGTGGAGAGGAATACTGCAATACGAGATGTGCCAATATCTTATAAAGACGACTGGCGGGAAAAAATGATGGGTCAACTTACAATTTATAAAAAGAGGGCACCATATTATCAAAATGTCACTGAATTGGTAAGGAGTGTAATAAACCCAGATTATGGGAATATTTCGGAACTGGCGATTGCGAGTATAAAACAGACTTGTGAATTTATGGATATGAAGTTGGAGTGTGATATTTACTCTGAAATGTCTCTTCCGGAATTCAAAATCAAGGCACCGGATGAATGGGCATTATATATTACAAAGTATACAGGATATGATACTTATGTGAATCCCCCCGGGGGAAAAGCATTTTTTGAAGGGGGAAAATATAAAAAGGAGGGTATTGAATTGCAATTTTTGAGCCAGGAACTGATACCATATAGGCAACGAACAAAAGAGTTTATACCAGGATTATCAATTATTGATGTATTGATGTTTTGTTCACCTGACGAGATAAAAGAGATGATGAACCACTATATATTAGAGTGATTATATAATTATAAGGAGAGCGGAATATGGGACGTATTTTAGTAACAGGACTTTGTACACTGCATTGGGGAAGACTGCAGTATGGAAATATTGGAAATTATTATATTGTGGAGCCTCTTGTCCGGTTATTGCATAAATATTTTCCGGAATATGAGATTGTAACAACATTTCAAATGGATGATGCATTTATACAGACAGAAAAAGTCACAGTTTTGCCGATGGAACTGTATTATGCATGGCGTGGAGAGATGGATGTAGTTGAAGCGCGGCAGGATGTGGAAGTTGCAGAAAAATATTTAGAACAGCAGGAGTGTGAATTGACACCATGGCTGAGGACAGTTAAGGACAGTGAATATTTGATAAATATATCAGGAGATATGTGGGGAGATAATGCGGAGCATGTTGGACATGATAGGTTTTTAGTAGATTGCTTAAAAATGAAAGCTGCACAGTTAATGGGCTGCAAAACAGTTTTATATGCGGTTACGCCGGGACCATTTTCGGATTTAAACACCAGGGTGCTGGCAAAGGAAGTTTTTTCAGCGTTTAAAAAAGTCTTTATCAGAGAAAAAGTATCTGAGGGAAATTTGAAAAAATGGGGATTTGGTACTGACAATGTTACATGGGCGCCTTGTCCGTCATATTTATTTCAAAGAAATGAGCAGTATACATCCGTATGGACTCAGGAAATTGCAAAAATTCATGAACATGGAAGAAAGGTATTGGGGCTGACATTTGGCGGATTTAATATGCCTTGTGGTCCATATGATATGTGGCCAAGAGAACCAGAGCAATATGGAGTTTTTATAAATTTAGCAGAGTATATCATAAATCAGCTTAACACGGATATTGTATTATTTTCGCATACCAATGGATTTGAATTGCCCCCGCATTTCAAACTCATTTCGGGAAGAGATTTTGTCATTTTAAAGCAATTTTATGAACTTTTACTGAAAAAAAATCCGGCATATGCAAAACGTATTATTTTAATTGATGAACCTCTGCTTCCATGTGACATGAAAAAGACTATTGGAGAAATGGACATGTTAGTAACAGGGCGAGTGCATGCGTCTGTGGCGGCAACAAGTCAATGTATTCCTACGGTATATATGGAGTATGACCAAAGAGTAATATACAGTGATAAGATGAGTGGATTTTCCGCGCAGATTGGAATGGAGAGATTTGTATGTGTGCCGGGGGATTTGAATGAATTGTTAGAAAAAGTTACGGAATGTTATGAAAATATGGAGGAGATACAGCAGCAGTTACATGTAGTTATTCCAAGGATACAGCAACAGGCGGAAGATGCATATAAAGTGATAAGGACAATCTGATGGAACACATAGAATATGAATGGGTAAGAGGATGCAATGCGCAGGAAAGAATTAGACTTTTTTTGCTAGAAGTAGATAGTGACTTTATTCCCGTGTTAAGTGAACGTGTTGATATAAAAATGTATGCAAAGAAATTAGCAGAGCGAGCAGAAAATCTTTTTGTGGTTGTGAGAGGAGAGAATGTTGCATCGTGCTCGGTTTATTGCAATGAGGATATTGCGTTTATTTCCTCTTTTGCTGTCAAAAAAAAATATTGGATGCAACATATCGGAAGCAAAATGATGGGAGCAGTCAAAAAACATGCTGTAAGTTGTGGGTGCAGCAAGATTCGGTTGGAGGTAGGCGCGTTCAATTGTACGGCGAAATTGTTTTATGAAAATTGTGGATTTTTAGAAACAGAACATCATACAGACTGGATAATTATGGAGTTAGTTCTGTAGAAGAGACGTTTGGGGTGAATAGAAATTCAAGTTTCAATAGAAACAGGAGCAAGCCGATTTTATTAAAAGGTATGTGGATCAATATTAATGACAAATATTTATGACCAATTTTAGAATGGCAGTTATGTGTTGGGGTAATATACCGATATATATTATAAAAGAATTAGGGAAAGGATGACCCTTCGGTCAGGTGAAAATCATGGAAGATCAGAGAACAGAACAAATGGAAGCGTTACAGACACTTGAGGAGTATAATGAGAAAGTCTTAAAGAATATTCCAATTCTTGTAAGAGAGTTAAGAGGAGCGCGCCTTGAGGATACCGACAAATTTTTACAAGGGGTTATTAATGCGGTAAACTGGGAAGTGCAAGTCTTAAATGCGACCATGGACGTTATCAACGAGAACCAGGAGCGGGTATCTAAGGAAACTGTAAATCAGAAGATTATGTCATTGAGCGATGCGTTAAGAACAAAGGATGAACTGGCACAGGCAGAGGCATTTGAGCAGCTGCTTCCGGAATTAGAGAATATCGGAAAAGCAATCGGTGAAGTGTTGGCATAGACAGCAGAGTGGAGGAATGGAACATGGAGATATATAATAAGCCATATGTGATAGCAGAGGCTGGATGTAACCATATGGGACAAATGGAGATTGCCAAGGAACTTATCCAGACAGCGGCAATTTTTTGTAAGGCAGATGCAATTAAATTTCAAAAAAGATGCAATAGAGAATTATTGACTCCGGAGCAGTATAATGCACCACATCCACACCCGGAGAATTCCTATGGAAAAACATATGGAGAACATCGTGAATTTTTGGAGTTTACACTGGATCAGCATAAGCAGTTAAAAGAATGGTGTGAGGAAGCGGGTATTACCTATGCGACTTCTGTATGGGATATGACTTCTGCAAAAGAAATTGCATCCCTCAATCCGAAATTTATCAAGATACCATCTGCATGTAATAATCATCTGGCAATGTTACAGTGGCTTTGTGACAATTATGATGGTGAGATCCAGGTTTCACTTGGTATGACAACACACAAAGAGGAAGAGGACCTTGTGAGATTATTTGAGAAAAACGGGCGTAACAAGGATCTGGTTGTTTTCAGTTGTACATCTGGATATCCGGTTCCGTTTTCAGATATATGTCTGATGGAAGTAAAAAGAATTAAGGAAGCCTATGGTGATATTGTCAAGAAGATAGGATTTTCGGGCCATCATCTTGGTATTGCAGTAGACGTTGCAGCGTATACATTGGGCGCGGAAGTGATTGAGAGACATTATACGCTTGACCGTACATGGAAGGGAACAGATCATGCGGCATCTCTTGAGCCTGATGGAGTCCGTAAGCTGGTAAGAAACCTGAATGCGGTACATGAGGCACTTACATACAAGGAGCAGGAGATACTTCCTATCGAAGCCGTGCAAAGAGAAAAATTAAAGTATAGAGAGCGATAAACATGAATGTAGCATTTATTCCGGTCAGGGGAGGAAGTAAATCCATCCCGTTAAAAAATATAAGATCAATGTGTGGAAAACCGTTGGTTTATTGGACAATAGCTGCGGCATGCGGGTGCGATGCCATTGATAAAGTATATGTTGCAACTGACAGTGAAAAAATAAAGGATGCGGTTAACCAGATCCATATTGAGGATAAAAATCCAATATTTGACAAAATCGAGGTGATTGGAAGAAGCGCAGAGTCTGCCTCAGACACTGCGTCTACAGAATTTGCAATGCTGGAGTTTGCTGCAGAATATGATTTTGAAAATATCGTATTGATTCAGGCAACATCCCCTCTTTTAAGTGCGGAAGATCTGAATGGGGGATTTGAACTCTATGAAAAAGACGATACAGATAGTGTTTTATCTGTAGTCAGACAAAAGAGGTTTAATTGGTCAGTTTCGGAAGATGGAAGCGCGAAAGAAATTAATTATGATTGTTTTCATCGGCCGAGAAGACAGGAATTTGATGGATATTGTGTGGAGAACGGAGCTTTTTACATTACATCAAAGCAACGGCTGCTGGAGACAAAAAACCGGATTTCAGGAAGGATCAAAGCCTATGAAATGAGCGAAGATACTTTTTTTGAGATAGACGAACCGGAAGACTGGCTGATCATCGAGAAAATGCTGGAACGGCATCTGCAAAAAAAGACGGGAGATACAGGCAATAGAAATATAAAAATGTTTCTGACCGATTGTGATGGCTGTCTTACCGATGGAGGTATGTACTATTCGGAGCATGGCGATGAGATGAAGAAATTTTCTACGCAGGATGGGCTTGGGTTGCGGTTGTTGCGTGAGAAGGGCGTAATCTGCGGAATCGTTACTGGAGAAAACACGGCATTGGTCAGTAGAAGAGCAGAGAAGTTGAAACTTGATATTCTCGAAATGGGAGTAAAGGATAAACTTACCGTTGTAAAGAAATTATGCGCAGTAAGAGGCATATCGCTGGAAGAAGTGGCTTATGTCGGTGATGACATAAACGATTTGGAAGTACTTCGTGCTGTAGGATTTTCGGCCAGCGTACCTAATGCTGTGAAGGCAGTGCGGGAAGCGGTGGATTATGTGACGGAGCGTTCCGGCGGAAATGGGGCTGTCCGGGAAGTGATAGACTATATATTAGAATAAAAAGAAGGCTAGTTTGGAGGTTGAAGTGTACAATTTAAAACCTGTTTTTTATGATAAATTTGAATGCCAAGGGGATAGATGCCTTTATACATGCTGTGGCGGTTGGGGAATTCCGTTTACATCAGAACTCCGGGATAAATATCTTTTGTTGAATCATGAGAATGTTTTAACTACGGAAGATTTATTTGTGAAATCTGCCACCCATGACAATTATTTCATCAAATTTAATGAAAAACGTATGTGTCCATTATGCAATGAAAAACAGTTGTGTAGTCTTGTAATCCAATATGGACCAGAAGTGCTTGATGGAATTTGTAAAGACTTCCCTCGTGTGGATACGGTTTCAGGAACAATGGATGAATTTTATTTATCATTGGGGTGCCCCTATGTTATAGAGTTATTGTGCAAGGATTCAGAAATATTATCGTTTATTCTTGAGGAAGATAATAGACCTTCTCCCATATATTCAAAAGAGGATGAAGAATATGTTTTGCTGGATATGCAAATTCGTGACAAGATATTAGATTTTTTGCAAGACAGGGAATTGCCATTGAAATTACGTATCTTCTATGCGGCGTTTGTTCTTGAAAAAATAACTTGTTTGAGAAATGAAGATACAGAATATACAGCGCGTGAGTTGAAAAAACTTTTGGGTAATGATATGGTAATGGCTGCAAAACAATCCTTCTTGCAGATGCAATCTAACAGTTTCAAACAAGAATTTGAGTATTCGAAGTTATTTTTAGATAGAATATCTTCGAGAATTAGAGCACTTGTATTTGATGATAATTTTTCTACAAAAACATGGGTAAATAAATTACTAGAACAAAATAGTAATTGTACATATGAACAATGGCTTGGCGCATATACAGCATGGATGCAACATGATTCTGAGCGATATAATGTTATGACAGAGAAGATGCTTACTTACAATTGGATGCTGTTCTCTTTAAATGGAATTTCGGAGGAATATTTCTGGGATAATTATTTAATTGCGTTTTATGAAGTACTTGCTATCAAACAAATGCATATTTTATATTATATGTTATACGAACAAATGCCGGTAGATGTTTCGTATGTTCTGGGAGCTATTGTTGAACGTTGTATTAGTCATGGAAGAAAAGACATTTTATCCATATTATGTGATTGGAAGCAAAAGGGTGTTGTATCAGTAGAGATGATAGGCCAGTTGTGTATGGAGTGGCAGTAATATGAGTTCCATCAGGAACCAGATACTTTGGTGATAATGCCCAATAGACAACACAACGATAAATTACGTATAATGTGTTCATAGACAGGTACTTCCCACAGAGGAGGTACCCGTTTATGGGAGAAAGTTTTCAGAAACTAAATTTAACGAATGCATATTTGTTTGCGGCAGCATTGCAGGATGCGGATATCGAACTTGGTGACGGGACACAGCGAATCTTTTTCTATACAGATGGAACCGATAAGGAAAATATAAGTCCGACGCTTCTCCAGCTATTTGAGTATTTGAAGCAGAGCACAGAAGAAGTCGCAAATATGCAGAGTGATGAACGTATCCACAAAATTCACGAGAGAGTGAAATATCTAAAGCGGAACCGGAAATTGGAGGCAGGCTATATGACGATGGAAGAGTATATTCATAGCGAAGCAGAAAGAAGATCGCGGGACATGGCGAAAGAGAGCTATCTTAATTGGCAGTTCGCCGATATTTTCATAAAATACAATTTTGGGGAGTGCCTGTCTATTTTTATGAGTGTAAAACAAAAAGATGCAATGGAAGTGGAATGAAAAAAATGATATTTGAAAATTCCTATTTTGAAGATGAAGTTCGCGATGGCTTTTTTGTTCCGGCAGAGATGAAGCGTGCATGGGCAGCGGAACTTGAGGTGCTTTCGGAAGTAGATAAAATTTGTAAAAAACATAATATACAATATTTTGCTGACTGGGGAACTCTTCTGGCAGCAGTCCGTCATGAGGGATTTATACCATGGGACGATGATCTTGACATTGTTATGAAAAGAGACGATTATAACCGGTTCATGGAGCTTGCACAGACGGAGCTGCCGGAAGGGTTTTCTGCTTATAATTTCAGAAATCATGATGATTTCTGGCTTTTTTTGGGGCGTGTCGTAGGAAAACAGAGAATATGTTTCGAAGAGGAGCATCTGGAGCGATTTCATCAGTTTCCGTATATTGTGGGAGTAGATATTTTTGTCCTGGATTATGTCTCGCGAGACAAAGAGACAGAGAGAAAAAGAGATGAACTGGCACTCCATACGATCGCGCTTGCGGATATGATCGGCGCTGGAGAGGTGCGGCAGGATATCAGAGAGCAGGAATTTCGTAAGCTGGAACAGATATGCGGAGTACAGATTCACAGAGAATTGGGGGATACAGAGCTCAGACGGGAACTGTATGGTGTAGTGGAGCTGTTATTTGGTCTGTTTCGGGAGGAGGAGGCAGATGAAGTTACGCAGCTTTTTCCGTTTGGATTAAAACCGGATGGATTCCGTGTCTCAAAAAAATGCTATGAACAGGCGCTGGAACTGCCTTTTGAAAATACAAGGATACCTGTTCCGATTCAGTACTGCCAGATGCTCAAGAAAAAATACAGAGACTATATGAAGCTTGTCCGTGACATGGGGGGACATGACTATCCTTTTTTTGCGGAGCAGAAAAAACGGCTTCAGGCAGTTCTGGATTTTGAAATGCCACAGTATAAGTTCGCGGAAGAACAGCTGACATGCGAGAAAGATGGTAATGGCTATAAAACATCCCTGCGGAATATGATGAAGCACTTTAGCGCAGCATTGCCGGAATTTGAAGAGATGCAGCAGACGGCAATCGATATGGGAACTCTCATCGAACAGGTTCGGGGAGAGGGAACCCATACAGTAAGATTGCTGGAGGAATTATGTGAAGACATCTATGAATGTTCTGTAGCGTTGGGGCAGAGCCATGATATCTTGGAAAAACTTTTACATTTGCAGGATAAAATAGCACAGGTGACAGCTGCCCTGCAGACCGAAATTTTAAACCGCAGGGAAAGTGTAGTTGTTGTGTATAAAGCCAAGCAGTGGAAATATGCCGAGTGGTTCTGGAAATCCGAGATGGAGCGTGCAGATACGGATGTATATGTACTGATGGTTCCGTATTATTACAAAAAATATGACGGAACGTGCTATGCCACCCAATATGAGCCGGATGAAATCCGTGAATGTGTGAGCGCATCGCATGCACGACTGCGGGAACAAGGCGCTGTAGCCGGTAATTGTCAGGTTATAGAGTATGACCGGTTTGATCTGATGCTGCATCATCCGGATAAGATCATGATCCAGAATCCGCATGATGAGTGGAATCAGACCATTACATTGCCGGGGGAATACTATAGCCGCAATTTACAGCGTTATACGGAGGAACTGGTGTATGTTCCTCCATTTGAACTGGAGGAATTCTCGAAAAATAATTACAGGGAATACCACAACATGCAATATTATTGCACAATGCCAGGGGTGATCAGAGCGGATAAGGTGTATGTGCAGTCGGAAAATATGAGAAATGTTTATATCGATAAGTTGACAGAGTTTGCTGGTGTGGGTACCGCGGAAATCTGGGAACAAAAGATTGCGGTTGCCCCAAAAGAGGTGTGTGATTGGGACAAGCCTGCCTGGAGAGAGGAAAATCGGAGAAAAAAGAGAATTGCTTTTTTCGTGCAGGTGGGACTGACGGTTCAATATAAGGATGAGATGCCAAAAAAAATGGAAGCTGTCATCCGGACATTTGCGGATAACAGAGATACTGTAGAACTGTTGTGGATTGGCGACGCAGAGCACGACACTTTCCTGAACCGATATGACAGCCGGCTTGCGCAAGAGTATGACAGGATACGAACGCGCTTTATAAATGGAGGGCTGGGTAGATATATAGACAGAACGGATGCATCTGTGGCTGAAATCATAGCGATGTGTGATGCGTATTACGGGAGTGAGAGTCATATCGCATTAGAGTTTGAGGTGGAAAAGAAACCGGTTATGATCATGGATGTGGAAGTATAGTGACGAGCTGAAAAAGGGAATGTAGAAAGGTTAAGAATTGTGCCAAATGACCGATATATAATTTGATAAAGATGAAATTCAGGACGAATTACAATGGTGCATGGAGGCATAAAAAGAATAAACTGGAGATAGTGCCATCCGGACTGTTAGGTTCGGATGGCTTTTTATGTATAAACTGTTTTTTCGTGTTTGTGATAGTGCACAAGGAGAGTGTCTATGATAGGTTTTAACAGATCAGTTGTTTTGGAAAAGTCCATTGAATATGTGAATGATGCAATTAAAAGTCACGAGATAATGGGAAATGGGCATTATGCGAACAAGTGCTGCGGATGGATGGAAGAGAAATTCCAGGCAAAAAAAGTTTTGCTGACGCCATCGTGCACGGCAGCTTTAGAGATGTGTGCGATTTTGCTTGATATCAAAGACGAGGATGAGGTGATACTGCCCTCATATACGTTTGTGTCTACAGCAAATGCCTTTGTGATACGGGGCGCGAAGTGTGTATTCGTAGATGTGCGTCCGGACACGATGAACATTGATGAAAATAAAATCGAAGCTGCCATCACAAATAAAACAAAGGCGATTGTGGTTGTCCATTATGCGGGAGTCTCGTGTGAGATGGACAGGATCAAAGAGATTGCGATAAAATATGATATCCCGGTTGTGGAAGATGCAGCGCAGGGAGTTATGGCAACCTATGACGGGAAATTTCTGGGAACGTTTGGGGACTTAGGGTGCTATAGTTTCCATGAGACAAAGAATTATACGATGGGTGAAGGTGGAGCCTTAGTAATCAATAATGAAAAGTATATTGAACGTGCAGAGATTTTACAGGAAAAAGGAACGGATCGAAGTAAATTTTTCAGAGGAGAAATTGATAAATACAGCTGGGTGGACATCGGTTCCTCATATTTGGCAAGTGACATCGGCGCCGCATATTTGTATGGACAGTTATTAGAGGCTGATAAAATCAATGATGACAGACGCATGAGCTACAGCAGCTATTATCATATTTTAAAACCGCTGGAAGAAAAAGGGAAAATCAATTTACCGGTTGTCCCGGACAGATGCAGGCATAATGGCCATATGTTTTTTGTTAAAGCAAAAGATTTGGAAGAAAGAACACAGTTTATAAATTATATGAAGGAAAAAGACGTACATTGCGTATTTCATTATGTCCCATTACATTCATCTGCGGCTGGGAAAAAATATGGCATATTTTATGGAAATGACGAGTATACCACGAGAGAAAGCGAGCGGTTGGTGAGACTGCCGATGTATTACGGGCTGCAGCAAAATGAAATCGAATATATATGCGATTGTATCGAAAAATTTTATAAGGTATAATAAAAAAATCAGTACATAAAAACGAGAAAGGAATTTTGACATGAAAAAGAAGTATGTTGGATTTATTGTAGGGGCAATGGTTGGCGCAATGTTACTGGGGGGTTGTGCAAATGAGGAAGTAACTGAAAAAACAACGGAAACAGTCGCCGACAGTGAAACAGCGAGTGATGATTATGGATTAGTTGAAGACGGCAAATTGACATTCGTTGTAGATGACACCGTGGTTCCGTGTGTTTACAGAGATGAAAATGGAAACTTAGAAGGGTTTGAATACGATTGTGGAAATGCGATTGCCGAGCGTTTAGGTCTGGAACCGGTGTGGCTGTCTAATTCCTGGGAAAATCTTATTACAACGCTTCAATCAGGAAAAGCAGATGCAATCTGTGATGGAATGTATGTGACAGATAAAAGAAAAGAAGTAGTTGATTTCTGCGATAGTTATTACAATATGGATATGGTTATCGTTGTTGATGAAAATGAAGAGGATATTAATTCTTCACAGGATCTGATAAATAAGATCGTTGGCTCACAGCCAGCATGCCCGGAAGCAGAATATCTGAAGACGATCGATGTGACTGAGGCTGTTGAATATTCAAAAATTCCGGATGGTATATTGGACCTGAAAAACGGAAGAATCGATGCATTTTTGACAGAAAGCTTATCCGGGGGATATTATGCGAAAAATACGGAGTGTAAAGTGATCTTCGACGAGGAGTTACCAAGTTTTGATGTGGGAATTGCGACCAATAAAGAGTGCCCGGAACTTACGGAAGCGATCAATACGGCGATAAAAGAGTTGAAGGATGATGGTACATTAAGCGAAATATCTGAGAAATGGTTTGGAATGGATATTATTAGTGAGAATTAGAAAATGGATATACATTTAATTTTAGAATATTTACCGCTATATTTAAAGGGAGCATGGATTACCGTATATTTAACGATTATTTCTCTTTCCTGGGGGATCGTGATAGGACTCATACTCGTTATGTTTAAAATGAGTAAGAGCAGAGTCTTATCATTATTTGCATCTGTTTATATCAGTGTGATAAGAGGAACACCGCTGCTATTGCAGATTATTTTTGTGTTTTATGCATTGCCGTCATTTGGAATTGTATTAAGTGCAAGAATATCAGGAATTATAGCATTAAGTTTAAACCTGGCAGCATATTTGGAAGAAACGTTTCGTACAGGAATTTTGGCAGTTCCTAAAGAACAAATAGAAATGGCACATGTGTTGGGCTATCGAAAATGGCAGGTTGGCGTATATATAATTTTTCCACAGGCAATCAGAGTGATACTTCCTCAATTGGGAAATTCATCGATTGCCATGTTAAAGGATACATCAATGGTTTCCGTCATTACGATCACAGAGCTGATGAGGACGGCGCAGGTTGTATATGCGGTTAATTTTAAACCGTTTGAATCGTATCTGTTAGCTGCCCTGATCTATTATGCTATGTCTGCGATTATTGAAAAATTGTTTAAAAAATTTGAAAAACAAATGAATTATTATTAGAGGCATGATTTATGAAAAATGTGATGGTTTCTATCCGGGATCTGTACAAATCCTTTGGGAAAAATCAGGTTTTAAAAGGTGTATCATTTGATGTGGAAAAAGGACAGGTCGTATCCATATTGGGTTCATCCGGTTCAGGAAAGACAACATTATTAAGATGCATCGTTGGTCTGGAAAAGGCAGATGATGGACAGGCATTTGTTCTTGGGAAAGACATATGGAAGTTATCTGAAAAGCAATACAGAAAAGAATATGTGTCAAAGATCGGCATGGTTTTTCAGGGGTATAGCTTATTCCCACATATGACAGTTTTGGAAAACGTGATAAATGCCCCGATAAAAGTAAAAAAAGAGAAGAAAGAAACTGCGACAGACAGAGCTTTAAAATTACTGGAAATGATAGGTTTGGCGGATAAAGCAAATGTATATCCGAAAACTTTATCAGGTGGACAGGCACAGCGGGTTGCAATTGCCAGGGCTCTTTGCATGCAGCCGGAAGTATTGCTTTTAGATGAACCGACATCCGCATTGGACCCGGAAACAGCGCAGATAATTTCAGATTGTATAAAAACCTTAGCACAAAATGGAATGACGATCATAATTGTAACACATCATATGGAATTTGCAGAGGATGTGTCAGATTATGCAATTTTTTTAGAAGATGGAAGTGTTTTAGAAGAGGGAGCGGCAGACGCTTTCTTCCATCGCCCAGAAAGAGAGCGGACGAGACAGTTTTTAAAAAAAGAGAGTTGAGGGGTGAATAGAATTGCAGAGAGATAAAATACTTTTTCTGGGAGGAGATCCCGGAACCTGTGAAATGATCGAGTATGCAAAAGGTAAAGGGGTATATACGATTGTCTGTGACTGGTATGATCTAGAACACTCAAAGGCGAAACGAATGGCGGATGAGCATTGGGATATCAGTTATGCAGAGATTGATCTAATAGAAAAGAAGTGCCGGGAGAATCATGTGACAGCAGTAATGGCTGCATCAAGCGAATTTGCAACCGGAATTATGATTGAATTGTGCGAAAGACTGTCATTACCGTGTTTTGCAGATAAGGGTGCCTTTTTTTATGAAAAGGATAAGGACGAGTTTAAGAAAATGTGTCGAAAACACAATGTGAAAACGCCTGACAGCATTGTGATAGAAGATGTGGCTGATATTGATTGGGAAAAGATAAAATATCCGGTTGTGGTGAAACCCATTGATCAGTGTGGCGGAAAGGGAATGACCTATTGTACGACACGTCAGGAAGTAGTAGATGCGTGTGAAAAAGTCAGAAATAATTCCAATAGTTCTAAAATATTGATAGAGAGAAAAATAGAAGGCACCGTGTATGCTGCATATTATGTGTTTGCAGAGGGAGAAGGGAAGCTTTTATTTTTACACTCAGAGATCAAATCAGATCCAAGTATCCCCAGAGCATGCCAGTCAGGAAGCACAATTGCCAAATGCAAGGATCTTTATATGAAACAAATGAATGATGGAATTATCGATACATTAACAGACTGTGGATGTAAAGATTATGTTGCGTGGGTGGAAGCTATTTTAGATGATAATGGCGATTTCTATGCAATTGAGATGGCGCATCGCTGTGGAGCAGATTTACAGCCGGTGGAATACAGTTATTTTGGGAAAATCAACCTGATGGAATGGGGCGTTGATTACGCATTGGGTAATCGACATTCAAAACAGGAATTAGCCGTCATAGATGATGGAGAAGATAATGGTTTCGCATATTCGGCTATGGTCGTGTGTGAAAAAAGTGGAACGATCGGACAGATAACTGGGATAGACCAGTTAGAGCAGATCGAACGGATAAATATTTTATTAAATGTATGTGTAGGGGATAAAGTAGAGGCCGGTGGTAAAGAAATTGGATATATTGGTTATTGGACAACTGATATAGACGAGCTATACCAATTGATAAACGAGATCCAACATTCACTCAAAATCGTAAACCGGTCAGGTGAAAATATGATTAAAAACTATGTGACGGTAGATGTATTCCGGAAGATCGAGAGAATATGACAGCGTAAAACAGTAAGGAGCATTTGGATGGGTAAAATAAAGGTATTGCATATATTTCCGAATGACATATTTGTAGGTAAATATATTAATGGGTTCACACATTATATCAATGACAATTATGAACATCTGTTTTATCTATACGGAGCCGTAACCCAGCAAAGCGACAGGCAAATTGAAGTTTTTAATACGAGTGACGTTGTATATGCAGATATGAAATGTGAGGGTATGGAGCAGTATATAGAAAGAACGGATATCGTGGTTCTTGGGGCAATACCGGAAAATTATGACATGATCCGGAAGATTAATCAGTCTATACCAAATAAGAAGTTGATCATAGTCCCTTATGGAAGGGAGTTATATCGGACATCGGATCTGTATCGGTGTAATGATGAAAACTTGATTAAGCGGATCGATGAACAGAAGAAAATTTTGATAAACAGAAGTAAGTTAGTTGTTGTAGGGGAAGTGGGCAGGAAGTATATAAGGGATTTTTACCAGAGTTCTCCAAAAACCGTATTGTTTGATTGCCTAAATTCGTTAGAAATGAATGTGAAGTTTGAAAGAAAAACGGTTAAAGACAGATGTAACATTATGTTAGGCCACAGGGGGACTGCCACAGGAGGGCATATTGAGGTATTAGAAAGCTTAGAAAAATTTGAAGATAAAATTGATCAGATTATCTGTCCGTTATCGTATGGGAATAAAGGGTATATAGATCAGGTGACAGAAGCCGGAAAACGTCTGTATGGTGAGAAGTTTCATCCCGTTGATAAATGGATACCGAATGATGAATACGATGCATTTCTCAATGATAATGTAGATATCGCAATATTTAATTATAATACGTCAGAGGGATTTAATACATTGCTTTCTCTTTGTGAAATGGGAAAGAAGGTATATGTAAATCCATTGAATGATTCTTATTACGACCTGGCTCAAATGGGATTTCCGGTATTTAAATGGGAAAAAGAAGATATAGATTTTGGGGAAATCCGAAAACCCCTTGATGAAATCCAGCAGGCACAAGTAGAAAAGGCAACTATAAATATGAACCAGAACTATGGCTTTCAGAAGTGGTTTGAAATATTGGAACGAATATAATTCAAGAAGAAAACGGGATAAAAATGAAAGAAGAGATTGTCAATAATCAAAAATTATTTTATATAGCAAGTGTGATCGCAGAAGGCGGAGAGTGGTTTTCGTTAATCCGCGGGAATGGATTAATGCGCCGCGATCTGCAGACCAACGAAGTCATACGTGTTTCTAAATTCAAAAGTGTGGGAAAAGAAAAGAGTATTTTACATTCGAAACTTTTGTATGTAGATGGCAGGATCGTATGTGTTCCGTTCCAGACAAGAGAAATTGCAATTTATGATATAAAAGAGGCAAAGATGCACTTTGTTGACATTCCCAATATAGGAGGAGTGCGAGGAAGCTATTTTTTACAGGCTCATTGCAAAGATGGGTTTGTATTTTTAATTCCGTGCAGAACAAGCTCTGTTCTCAAATTGAATGTTAGTACCTTGGAAATCGAGATCATATATACCATAAAAGATAATGGAAAATATGTCTGGAATCGAAAAGAGCCTTTTGTATACAAAGCGTCTGAACTTTTTGAGGGCAAATTATATCTGGCGGCTTTTATGGAGCCGTTTGGTGTATGCATTGATTTACATACCAGGGAAGTTACTTATTTTTCATTACCATTTAAAAGGGGCGGCTCGACGCACCTTTTTAAAATAAAGGACGGTTTATTTTTTGTCGGACAATGCGGTGAAATATGTAAATATGGGGAAAATCGTACTGTAAAAAGAATAGAGGAAAACAATGAAAACGATCTGGTAATAGAAAGCGGAGATATTATTCATAATTTTATCTATCTACTTGGCTCAACTTCCGGGAAAATCTATAAAATCAATGCGGATAATTTACAGTTGGAAGAAAAAAAAGTGATATCCAAAAAGGAGAAAAAGTGTTTAAAGGAAATCTGGTATGATTTCGCCGGGATGAGTATCAATCAGAACGGTGAAATCGAAACAGTTTCCGCCTGGAGTGGACGAAAATTGGTCATTGATCAAAAGACGTTGGAGGTCAAAGAGACAATTGATTTTCAAAGGATCAGAAAGTCAGATTTGAATGAGATCGTAGATGATATGTTTGAAAACAACGTCATTAATGAAGGGGTTTTATTGGGATTAACGGATTATTTAGATTACGTGAAGAACAAAGATGTTTGATATTGTGGAGAAATAGAAAATGAAAAAGATTCTTTTGCTATGGTATATGCAGGACGATAATTTTGGAGATGTACTTATTTCACGGACCATAAAAGATTATTTCAAACCGTATGATTGTGTGATGGAAGATCATGAGGTGGGAGATTATTGGAGAAATATTGTAAGGCATGCAAACGAATGTGATTTCTTATTATTTGCAGGTGGTGGAATTATAGAAAGAGGTGTCCCGAATGTTATCATCAATTGGGATAAAGTAGCGGAAGAACTGAGAATTCCATATGGTGTGATCGGACTGGGGATGGGAGAATTTAATCATGACGGTTATTCTGAGAAATTTAGAACCTGGGTGGATAATTCGGAATTCTTTTTTGTAAGAGACCAATATACGCAAGAGAAAATGAATGATTACAGCCATTCAAAAAAAGTAATTTTCAGTGCTGACTGCGTATTTGCCAATAAAAATTTAAAGGCGGACAGTAACAAAGCGCAGGGAAAAATCGCGATCAATGTACGCGATCTACCATATGAAGATCTGACCGGAGCACTTGATTGGGCGACTGTGAATACGATCATTAAGAAATTGAACATAGAAACACTCATTATGGATTCCAGCGATGAAATGAATAACAGCTGCATTTTTGATGCGAAAGAAAATTCCAGGTATCTTAAAATGGATAAAAATGCAAAGACAGAGTACATAATACACAACATTGGAGAATGCAGAGCCATTGTAGCAATGAGATTTCATGTGGTGTTAGTTGCAGCCAGGATGGAAATACCATCGGTGCCGATAGAATATTGTCCGAAAGTTAAATACTTGTCAGAACAACTAGGGCTTTGGGATTTGTCGGTGACAATAGATAATTTATCCGATATACCAGACAAAGTAAATGAGCTTATGGATCATATGGAATATTATCAAAAGCTTATCCGGGAAAATGTTATAATACTTGAGAAAAAGGCTGATGAAATGTTTAGATATGTTACGGATATCATTTTCCGTGAAAATTAATGCAGGATGGATATGATACATTGCTATAAAGGAGAAATAAAAATTGGCGCTGATAAAAGGGTGGAATGAATTTGTAGAAGAAATTATTGCATACAATAAAACGTTTTCGATATATGGTTTTGGTATGGTCGCTCAAAAGCTGCTTTCTGTTTTGAACGAAAAGATAGTAACTATCTATGATAGAAATTATGATAAGTTTCAGGCAAATCGATATTATGAAAAAATACAGCCAAATAAGATAGAAAATATAACAACAAGTAAAGCCATATTGATCTGCATAGATCCTTTCCGGAATTATAAGAAAAGAGCAAAAGAAATTGTGTATAGTTATTCCGAATTAGATGATTCGTTTACATTTTATTTGCTGGATGATCTGTTTATAAAAGAAAAGGGATACATTGATTTAAATGATGAGGTCTTATTGGTAGATAACCTGTTATTTATCGTTAATTCATCGTATCAGTATGACTATATGAAAAAAGCATACGGTATGGTTCCGAAATTCTCAAAAGAGTATTTACAAAAATTATATGATGAGCCCGTGGAATATGAATATAAAAAAGGGAAAATTGGTTTGCCGGATTTTAATAATGGGTTAATTATCCATGAAAATGGAAAGAAGATATGTGAACAGTTTGGTCAAACGAACCCCAGACATAATATATGGCTTTTTGGCGACTCCAGGGTTTCCGGTATGCTTATTCCCAATGAATATACGATTGCCAGTTTACTGGGCAGGAAAATGAAGGACAGCGATTATGGGATCGTTAATTGTGGGATTCCGGGACGTGAGATTGAGCGGATGATGTATCAAATAAAAACAGAGGAGATACAAACCGATGATATCGTCATTCTTGCAACAGGTTTTTATGAATATGGGGAGTCTTATTTACGCAACTTAGGGTGTTGGGTGGAGACTATTAAAGCATGTCAGGAAATATGCCGGGAAAAACAGGCAGAGTTTATTTACGTGAGTATGCCTACCGTTTTAGAAGTCTTTCCGTGGAATGAGGATGAAAAGACGATTGTTGATATATTTAATAAAACAGAGTTTACAGACTATAATATTGAGCAGATGGAAGAATGTAAAGCAATCATTACACAGTTATGTGCCAGAGCAGGAATCCTGGCAGTAGATTTAGCTCCGGCATTCAGAAACAGAGAAGCGTATGGTCAGGTGTTTATAAATCTTCATCATTATGGACCGTTGGGCAATCAGCTTATTGCAGATGAATTATATAAATATATCAATGAGATGAATAAGACAAAGTGTATTGATAAGGATGAGGTTACAGAGTATTTTCAATCTAAATTAAATGATTTTGGTAAGCGGATTTCAGATTTAGAGAAGGAAAAGAAAGATTTATGTTTATATATTGAATCTGTGCATGAGGAGCTGCCGCAAGACTGGAAGAAGGGCGCGGTTGTTGTAAATGCAAATCCTTTTACCTGTGGTCATAAATTCCTGGTCGATACAGCTTTGGAAGTTGTTGATTTCTTATATGTATTTGTTGTTTCAGAAGATAAATCGTTTTTTTCATTTTATGACAGGATGGAAATGGTAAGAAGGGCGTTACATGAATATGACAGAGTAAAAATTGTTCCAAGTGGAAGGTTTTGTATTTCATCGCATACATTCCCGGATTATTTTATGAAAGAAGATCTGCAAGATGAAAAAGTTAATATGAAAAAAGATATTATTCTCTTTGGAGATAAGATAGCAAGATTCCTTGATATATCTGTAAGATTTGTCGGAGAAGAAAAGAATGATAATGTGACCAATCAATATAATGTTCAGATGAAAGAAATTCTTCCTAAATATGGGGTAGAAGTAATCGAAATACCAAGAAAGAAATCATTTGAAGGGAAAGAAGTTATCAGTGCATCATTAATTCGTAAAAAATATCAAATGCAGAGACTGGAAGACATAAAAGAATTGGTGCCAATGGAAGTATATCACTATTTAAAAGAGAAAATAGATGGATTGGAGAAAAGAACATGAGCGATCAGTTTGAGAAGAAAATAATATTGGGAGATGTGCCGTATAGTTTATCCATTGAAGCAACGGCATACTGTAATTTGAGATGTACGATGTGTGCGAATAGAAAGCTTAAGAGAAAAAAAGGGTACATGGAATTAGACCTATACAAAAAAATTATAGATGAAGTAACCAGTGTATCTACAAATTTTAATCTATGGCTTAATGGGTATGGTGAATCATTTTTAAATGCAGATATATTCGATATGATAAAGTATGCGAAAGATAAAAAAATCAAGAGGGTGCTTATCAACACGAATGGTATGCTTTTGACGGAGGAAAATATAGACAAGCTGATAGAATCCAATATTGATTGTGTAGTTATTTCGATAGATGGTTTTTCGAAAGAGTTATACGAGTCAATAAGAGTGGGTGGAGACCGGGATACGGTATATAGAAATACAGAAAAATTATTAGAGAAAATAAAATTACATAAAGGCTGTAATATTTATGTTGAGATACAGATGATAGAAATGGATGCCGTTCTGGGTGAAAAAGAAGAGTGGATAAACTATTGGACCCAAAAAGGTGCAAATATCAAGCTAAAACCATACATGACGTGGGGCGGGTCAGTAGCAGAGACAAATAAGGAGGCGGAACATAGAACAGCATGCGCCAATATAAATGTGCTTGAAGTTTTATGGAATGGGGAAGTTGCATATTGCACAGGTGGAGATGTTGATTGTACTTGTATATTAGGTAATGTAAATCAGGAGAATGTACTTGATATATGGAAAAAGAAAAGAGAATTCGGTGAGAAGCAGCTATTGCATGAATTTGATGATTTACCGGATGTATGCAGAAAATGTACGGACTGGATGAATGAAAAACCTGCAAAACATATCAATTCTAATACTAAGGGAGAAAATATATTATGACAAAAGAAAACGTTTTGTTTCGATTTGTACCTACGATGAGATGCAATTTCCGATGTGAATATTGCTTTGTTGAAAATCAGATTAAATCAAACGGACCAACGATGTTCGATGATCGTTCTGTGGATGAATGGGTTGAAGCTATGAAAAAATTCAGCGACCGGAATGTGGAATTATATTTCTGGGGAGGAGAACCATTTTGTATTGACCAGACCTATGATTTATTAAGAGAATGGACAAAGATGGATCATATTATCTCCGGTTTTCGCATAGACACCAATACATATTTCGCTGAAAAGATTGCAAAAGAATGTCCGAGTAATAAGATGAAACTCAATTGTTCCTATCATATGCAGTATCATAGTTTACAGGAAGAGTTTGACAAAATTAAGTTATTAAAGAACCTGGATATGGTCGGCATGGTAAATTTTGTGGCAAGTAAATATAATTTGACAACATTAAGATCAGAATATGGAATGACCGTCAAAGATTTAATTGAGAAATTTGCGGAAATCGGTGTGTTTGTGAATGTTGCAGGTGATTTTGCCTATGCAAACAACAAGAATTATGAGAGATATGAAGAATACAAAAAATTTATCATGCAATTCATTTCCCCGGAAGAATGGAAATGGTTAAGAGGTGTTGGTGAGGTTCGAAAATGTACGGCGGGGCAGAAAATGTTTACGGTCAACCACAACGGTGATTTTACCAGCTGTGCGTCAAAGAAGGTTTATGGAAACTTCTTTGAGGGAACATTGGATCCGGAACCAGAGGCTACAGAGTGCTCGCAAAAATGCCAGAGTATCATTTCATACGCATTCCGATGCGACAATGATTTTGAATCGACAAATAGTCTGTTGAATTATATCGATAGAAATTCGCTGTACAGACAGAAGAATCAATCTGAATACGTAGATTTTGTTTTCTGAATTTATCGTCGGGTAGGGATATAGGATATGAAAGTATTATTAGTGTTTGGAACAAGGCCTGAAGCAATTAAGATGTGTCCGATCATAAAAGAGTTAGAAAAGCAGGATGATGTTGAATATAAAGTGTGTCTTACGGGACAGCATAAGGAGATGATCGCTCCTATTATGCAGATATTTGACGTTTCGGAAAATTATAATTTGGGGATCATGAAGTCGGATCAGACACTTACATCGATCACATCTGATATTCTTATAAAAATGGATCGGATATTAGAGGATGAGAAGCCGGATCTTGTATTAGTTCACGGAGATACTACGAGTGCATTTGTTGCAGCAATGGCTTCTTTTTACAAAAAAATTTCTGTGGGACATGTTGAGGCTGGACTCCGCACCTATAATATGAATTCACCATATCCGGAGGAATTTAACAGACAGGCGATTGACTTGATCACCGGTTATTATTTTGCACCGACAGAGTGGGCAAAAGAGAATCTGATCAGAGAAGGCAAAGAAAATTCGCGTATTTTTTTAACGGGCAATACAGCCATTGATGCATTAAATTATACAGTCAAGGAGTCGTTTTTAGACGAAAATCTGGAATGGGCGCTGGGGAGTAAACTGATATTAGTCACAGTACACAGGCGTGAAAATATTGGACAGCCAATGTATGATATATTTTCAGCGATCAAAAAATTGGTAGAAGATAATCCTGATGTCAGGGTAATTTATCCGATACACAAAAATCCGGCTGTGAGGGAAATTGCAAAGGAAGTGTTTGATGGCGAGGAAAGAATTCGATTGATCGAACCGTTGGATGCCATTGAGTTCCATAATTATATGAGGAGGGCGTATCTGATTATGACAGATAGCGGTGGAATACAGGAGGAGGCGCCTGCATTGGGAAAGCCGGTTTTAGTTCTCCGTGATACTACGGAGCGTCCGGAAGGAATTGAAGCTGGAACCGCGAAACTGTTAGGTACTGATAAACATGTAATTTATCAGGAGACGAGTAAACTGCTTACCGATAGCAATGAGTATCAAAAAATGAGCTCAGTCAGTAATCCTTATGGGGATGGACTGGCAGCAAAACGGATTGTTGATATTATAATGTCATTAAATGCAGATGCAAAATGAAAAAATAGCATTTAGTTTAAAAGTAAACGATAAAGAGAGAAGAGTATGCCAAAAGTTACCATTGTTTTACCGACATATAATGGTTCAAAATATTTGAGGGAGTCCATAGAAAGTGTTATCGATCAAACCTATAAAGATTGGGAACTGGTTATAGTGGATGATTGTTCGACGGACGAAACACTTAAAATAGCAGGTGATTATAGCGAAAGAGATGGAAGAATTGTTGTGATCCATAATCGCATCAATAAAAAATTACCAGCTTCCTTGAATATTGGATTTGAGAAGGCGCGCGGCGAATATTTTTCCTGGACCTCCGATGACAATATTTATGAAAAAGATGCGATAGAAAAAATGGTCGGGTATCTTGATGCCAATCAAAATATCCCCATGGTCAGGGCCAATATGCTTATGATCGGTGAAAATGCAGAAGTTATTTCTGAGAGCGGGGAATATGGTGATCTTAAGATGCTTGTAGCTAATTGTGTGGGCGCCTGCTTTCTGTATCGAAAAAGTGTGGCACAGAGTGTCGGGCAATATGATGAGACACTTTTTTGCGTGGAAGACTATGATTATTGGGTCCGGATTATGGAACAATACGGAACTATCGGTAATATCAGAGAATTTTTGTACCAATATCGGTGGCATCCCGGAAGTCTTTCCTCTACAAAAAGAGATTATGTTCAAAGCCAGTTAAATGAAATGAGAAAAAGGCATGTGGAATTTTATATTAGTAAGATGCAATCTGACGAAAAAAATACACTCTTGCTTTATTTTATGCTGTTAGGTTGTGGATGGAAGCGGGAAGACATACTTAACAGGTTAAAGAAATGCCCGCTAATTGAGGCTGACATACCATTAGATATGCAAAATCCATGCGTTGTTTATGGGGCTGGATACTATGGGCAGAAAGCTTTCGAACTGATAAAGGATAAGGTTATCTTTTTTGTGGACCAAAATGAAAATCTGATCGGCACAAAAAAGAATGGGATTGAGATAAAAGGTTTACAGAGTTATTTGGAAGTAAAAGAGACGTGTAATATCGTAATTGCTCTCTCGACAGAGAAAATATATGATGTTTTGGTTCAATTAAATGCGTCAGGGATCCATAACTATACCACCTTTCCATATCTGGAATATCAATTGAGAGGGGAAGTATAAAGAAGTCTAACTGTTCGGTATGCATTGTGGGAGAGCGTTGATATGAAGATAATTATATTTGGATTAGGAAAAATATATAGGGATAATGCGCATCTGCTTCCTTCACAAGATGAAATTGTTGCTTATATGGACAACAATAAGGAACTATATGGACAATGCATAGATGGTGTGAAAGTGGTTTCTCCGATGGACATAGCTGTCTATGAATATGACAAAGTTGTGATCATGTCGTCGTATGCGAATGAAATAAGGCAGCAATTGTTACAGTTGGGAGTCAGTGAGGGCAGGATCGTATATGGATTGCAATATATATATGAAAGAAAAATATATGATATGCCACAAGGTATCGTGCCTGAAAAAAGGAAAAAAATCCTGATTGCCACAAGCAACTTAGGGTATCATGGCGGGGCGATGGTTTGCATTTTTCTGGCAAATGCATTGCTGGAAGAAGGATATTCGGTGACAATAGCTGCACCTATCGGTGATGCAGCATTTATAAAAGAATATAGCCAAAAGGGAATACAGCTTGAGGTGTTGGAGGGACTTCCATATGCGAAGTTTGAAAATATAGGATGGATTTTGAAATTTGACATAGTGATCGCAAATACATATCCGATGATTTTGCTTGCATTAGAAATAAGTGAGAGGGTAAGAACGGTATTATGGCTGCATGAGAGCAAAAACGTTTATTCTGAGATGAGCTTTTGGCGTTCTGATATAGAGCAAAAATTATTGAAAACGAAGTTGAAGATATATGCAGTCAGTGAAATGGCGAGAGATAATTTCTGCGGGGAAGTAGGGTATCGGAAGGAGCAGGTCACGATTTTTGAATATGGTATTCCTTCTGTTTTGGATGGACAGGCAGACAGAAACGGAACAGTAACATTTGCAGTGGTAGGAACCATATATCCACTTAAGCAGCAAAAGTTATTTACAGATGCTGTGGAATTATTAAATAAGCGGCAACAGAATGATAATAGATTTTGGATAATTGGCAAGATCGCAGATCAGGAATATGCCAAGAAGATTTTGAAACAGATAGAGAATAAGCCATATATACAGTATTTGGGTGAAAAGTCGCAAAAGGAACTAAGCGCGTTATATGATAACATTGATGTTATCGTGGTATGTTCCAAACAGGAGAGTCTGCCGATTGTAGTTGTGGAAGCTTTTATGCGGGGAAAAACCTGTATTGTATGTGACAATACAGGCATATCAAAATATATAACGGACAAGGTAAATGGATATCTCTATAAAACAAATGACATTGGAGAATTGGCGGCAGCGATGCAGTATTTTTTGGATAATAAGAACGTTATTGCGGAGATGGGAAAAAATGCAAGAGAGGTATACGAAGAACACTTTTCTCTTGAAAAATTTAAAATGAGATTACGAAAAGAAATTGACTGGTTAGAAGATAACTTGTAATGCGATAGGAGATAATGTTGGTATGGTAGAGAAAAAAAACGACACGTATATTTTACAAGGTCGTTGTGAGGGTGAGCGGAAAAAAGAGACTGGGAATGTTGCTATTGCAGTCAATTTGTATTATGAAGAAAGCATGCTCTCTTATTTGAAGTATCTATCGGGAGTTCCAAGTGAGATTGATGTATACATTTTTTCGTCAAATTTGAATGTCTTAGAGGAATTAAAGGATAAATATTCAAACTCTGCAAATATTTTTATTCTAAAAAAAGAAAACCGCGGACGTGATATCAGCGCGCTATTAGTTGCATTTAAACCATACATGAACCGATACGATTACATATGCTTTTTGCATGACAAGAAGGAAAAATATGATCTGCTTGCAGAGGATGTTGAATTTTGGCGTGAAAATTTGTGGGAAAATATGATTTTTTCGGAAAGTTATATATGGAATGCAATTGATTTGATGCGGGATGAGCATTATGGCGTTTTGCTTCCGCCAAAACCAATCGGAAAATATTTAGATACAATGTATGTGGACTGTTGGAGAGAAAATTATGATAATGTCGTGTTGTTAGCACAGCAGTTAGGGTTGAAATTGCCGATAGACCGGGAAGATACAGACGTTTTGGCGATAGGAACTGTATTTTGGTGTAATGTGGGGGCATTAAAAAAATTATTTTCATATGAGTGGACATATGAGGATTTTATGGATGAGCCGCTGCCGTATGATGGAACAATAAGCCATGCAATAGAAAGAATATTGGGCTTTGTTGCATTAGATGCAGGATATAAAGTTGGAACAATTATGAATTGCCAATACGCAGCGAAGCTGAATGATATCATGCAGCAAAAATTGGAACTTACCTACTGCTGGATGAGGGAGAATATAGGCGTAAAAAATGAATATCAATTGAAAATGCTAAAAACAGAAGAACGTGCGGTAGGGGAACTATACAAGAAAAATAAGAAACTATTTGTTTATGGTGCCGGATTTTATGGGAAGATGTTTTTGAGAAGATTAAAGTTTTGGGGCTATGAACCAATGGGAGTGATCGTGTCTGCTGGGGAAAAAAGACAAGATGAATATTGTGGATATAGGGTTTATGAATTGCATGAAGTGAAAGATACGAAAGATATAGCTGTAATAATAGCAGTAGGCTATACATTGCAGGAAGTGATTGCTGATAATTTAGAAATAAATGGAATTACAGATTATTATAAAGCTGTTGTGCTAGGGTAATATAAAAGGGGAAACATATGGGTAGTTATAAAGCTGATATTAAGGCATGTATTGTAATACCGGTTTATAAGGGGGAATTAAGTCATAATGAGGAAATCTCGCTTCAACAATGCTTAAGAATCCTAAACCAATACGATACATATGTGATCTATCCGGAAGGTGTGAAAGTAGATTTTGGAGACAAAATAAAGTGCATAAAAGTAAAGAGCAAGTATATGGCATCTCGCAGATCATATAGCGACTATGTGTTATCGTCAGAGTTTTATGATACATTTAAGGCATATGATTATATGTTACTATACCAGCTGGATGCGTTTGTGTTTGAAGACAGATTGATGGAATTCTGTGATTTAAAATACGATTATATAGGAGCACCGTGGATATATGGCATGGAATGTCATGTACTGGGAAAACAGTTACTGTATGTTGGAAATGGTGGATTTTCATTGCGCAGAATAGAAGCATTTCGACAATGGATACACGGTCATTCGTGTGATGTTGCGAATGAGAAAATGTTCTTGCTGGAAGACCAGGTGATCGCATCGTATGGTTCGAGATATCTTAATATTGCTCCTGTGGAGACCGCATTAAAATTTGCATTTAATCTGAATCCAGTCGAATGTTACGAGCGCAATGATAAGAATCTTCCGTTTGGATGCCATGGATGGTATAAATTTGAGAAAGAATTTTGGAAAAAACAGATTGAAACACTCGGATATACGGTTGAGGAAACACAAGACTCCATATATGCAGACGGCATAGATTGGAGTGAAGGATTTAAGAGAGCAGATATGCTGAACAAATATTTTAAAAAGGAGCGGATAGACCAAGGTTTAAGAGAATTAATAAAAAATTATTCCGGGACAGTGTCTGTCTTTGGGGCGGGCACATGTGGACTTAGTTTTGCGAATATGATTAAGGGTACTGAGGTAAAAATAGACACCTTTTTTGATAATGATATGAATAAAGTTGGAAAGCAGATAGAAGGATATTCTATAAAATCTTCAACGCTGATAAAAAATGACGGAAATACTGCTATTTTAATTGCACTACTTCGTCCGGAACCGATTGTTTCGCAATTGGAGGCGCTTGGTTTACGGCAGGGGATAGATTTTGCGGTATCGAAACAGTTACAGTATAAGTTGATAGAACTGGCAGGGACATAAGTAAAAAGGAAAGCGCTTAGGGTAAGACGGGTAATGAATTATAAGAATTCCACAGCGGAACAATTTGCACAATATGTAAAAACAAACGAAAAAAAAATAATTGTCTTTGGAGCCGGAGCAGTCTGCAAGACATATATTCCATATATAACGGCAGAGTATGAGCTTTGGGAAAGGATAATCTGCATTGTTGATAATAATCCGGCAAAGCAGGGAGAAAGGGTTGACTTTGGCAAAGTTAGAGTACCGATCAAGGGTATCGATTGCCTGAAAAACTGTAGGGAAGATTACTGTGTCATTATCAGCAATGGCGACTTTTATTCTGTCATGAAACAGTTAGACGGGATAGACGAGTGCCACAATAAGGTCTGCTTTATTGCGGCAATGATGCAGCTGGACAGGCAGTATGACAGGAGTTTAAATGCTGTATATAGAGATTTCGCAATGCCGCAGATACCGAAAATAATCCATTATTGCTGGTTCTCAGGAAAACCGATGCCGGAGATATTACGACAATGTGTGGAGACATGGAAGGAATATTGCCCGGATTATGAGTTTATCTGTTGGAATGAATCCAATTATGATCTGAAAAAGTACAGATACACAAAAGAGGCATATGAACTTGGAAAATGGGGATATATACCGGATATTGTGAGGCTGGACGTCTTATATGAAATGGGCGGCTTTTATTTTGATACAGATGTAAAGTTCCTGAAAAACTTAGACGATTTAAGATATCAGGAAGTTTTTTGTGGAAGAGAGAGAGCAGGGCATGTAAATTTTGGCGGAGGCTCAGGCTGTATTGCGCATAGTAAAGTCGTAAAAGAAATACTAGAGTTTCGGAAAGATGTGCCGTTTCAATTAAAAAATGGTCAGTTTAATGCGGAGGCAAGTGGGTATTACGAAACAGCACCTTTAATGAAAAAAGGATTGAAAATAGAAGATATCAATCAGAAACTGGACGGAATAAATGTGTATGCATCAGAATTTTTTTCACCATACAATTATATCAATGGGGAGAATATAAAAAATGATAATACATATTCGATACACTTCTTCAGTGGGAGCTGGCTGGAGGGTGGAGAGACATTAAGAAAGGAAACGCGTGAGAGATACACTACGATCAAAAGAGAGTTAGGAGACATTTAGGATGGCAAGGTTTGTCTTTGGTATGGGGATTGCACTTATTAATCACTGGAAATACATAAAACGTTTTTTTGACCCGGAATATGTGCTGGATAATGACAGAAATAAGTGGGGAACGGTCGAGCCTCATACCAATCTGCCATGTCTTTCACCGGAGCAGCTGCAAAAATTTGAGCAGCCGGAGATTTTGATCACAGTGGGAGATCCTTACATAGCAGAACAAATAAAAGACCAGTTAAAAAAAGCAGATATAGAAGGTAAGATTTTAACGGATGAATTGGAGAAGTGGACAAAAGGAGCCCCATTACCTGAGCATCTTGAAGCGATGAGTAAGCTTCGGAAGAAAATTTTACTTTTCAACACGCCGGAACATGATAATGTAGGAGATCACCTGATCACGCTATCGGAAATGGATTTTCTGAACGAACGTTTCAGTGATTATGAGATATACGAAATTACGGATATAGAGTATACATGGCATCATTCTGCAATTAAGGAAAGGGTTGGAGAAGATGACATTATTCTGATAACCGGTGGAGGATTTCTTGGGTCTTTATGGCTGTATAATGGGGAAAACAATGTAAGAAGTATTTTGCAGGAATATCCCTGTAACAAAGTAATTATTTTACCTCAAACAATTTATTTTGAAGAGAATGAGAGAGGAAAAACAGAACTAAAAAAGACAACAGATATTTATAGTCATCATAAAAATTTTACAATATGCGCAAGAGAACAGATGTCATATCATTTTTTGCAGTCTGTTTTGCCTGGAAGTGTGAAGATGCTGCAATTGCCGGATGCAGCTTTATATTACAAAACATATAACATACCTGAAAAGGAAGAAACAAGAAATGCGCTGGTGTGTCTTAGAAGAGACAAAGAACAGATTATTTCAGAACAGACACGGAAATTGATTTATGACAAATTAGAAAAAAATGGGTGGGGGATAACAGAAACATCCATGCATTCCGGAAATTTTGATGGGATTGCCGGACGGAGAGATCAGGTTGAAGCTAAGCTGAATGAGATTGGACAGGCGGGGGTGGTAGTAACGGATACATTGCATTGTATGGTATCTGCTGCGATAACTGGAACCCCATGTATCGCATTTGATAATCTTTCGGGAAAAGTGCAGGGAGTGTATGAATGGATAGAGAATCTGCCATATATCCGGATATGTAAAGATGCATCAGGGTTTGAAGAAGTTTTGCAGAAGGTGTGCCGGGCTGCACCACAGAAAATAAATTTAGAAAGTTACGAAGATCAGCTGGAAAACGTTATCAGAGGGAGACAGTAAATGGAAGTCTTTGGACCAAAACGATTTATAAATTGCTATGTGCCGACACAGGCTTGTAATTTCAGATGCAGCTACTGCTATATAGGGCAGAAAAAGACGTTTGATAATCAGATGTTTCACTGCCAGTACTCATTGGAAACTATGAAGAAAGCAACATCTAAAGAACGTCTGGGCGGAATATGTATTTTTAATTTGTGTGCCGGTGGAGAGACCTTGCTGGCACCGGATATCATACCGGTAATAAAGATGCTGCTTGAAAATGGTCATAATGTGTCTGTTGTTTCCAATGGTACAATAACAGCAGCTTTTGATAAAATATTAAAATTCCCAAAAGAGTTGTTGGATTTTTTGTACATCAAGTTTTCGTTTCATTTATTTGAATTGGAAAGAACGGGGAACATGGATGTTTTCTTTGAAAACGTTCACAGGATGCAGGATGCAGGAGTTTCATTTTCGATAGATATCACGCCCTGTGATGAGTTAGTTCCTTTTATTCCCGGGATAAAGGACATATTTGAACGTGAGATGAACGGTGCTATGCCACATATTTCTGTGGCGCGGGATACTACAAGCAAAGAACTTAAAATATTATCAAAAATGTCAAAAGAAGAATATCAGGCAGTGTGGTCGGTATTTGATTCAAAAAAATTTGACTATAAAATTTCAGAGTTTTTGCATCCACACCATGAGTACTGCTGTGCCGGAAATTTAAGCTTTTCCCTTGAACTGGCAACAGGGAATTGCAGGATATGTGATGGCGCGCCAGATCCAAAGAGCATGGATTTTTATAATCTTTACAATAATCCGGAAGAAGATGTACCATTTGTGGAGATTGGCAGGCATTGTCCTATATCACACTGCTACAATTGCCATGCACTTCTGACATTGGGAACAATACCGGAATTGGATACGCCATCTTATGCGGAAATGCTTGACCGTGTCGATAAGGATGGCAGACACTGGCTGACAGAAAAAATGAGAGCGTTCTATTCATATAAGCTGACAGTGTAGGGGAATATAAAAATGTGTAAGGTTCATATATCATTAGACGATGTCAAAGGAATATTTAAGGCGCTGACAAGTGAAACATATGATAGCATTTTTCAGACCAGAACATTGAAATATCTTAAGAATATGCATGATCTGTATGGGGTGAAAATTCATTTGTTTTGTACGTATAAAGATGGTGACTATAATTTGGAAAATGTTCCTGACTGTTATGTAGATGAATTTAAAAAAAATCTGGACTGGCTTAAATTTGGTTTTCACTGCTATGAGGAAAAAACAGTGTACAGTGAGGGTGACGAGCTTGAACTTGAACGTTATTTTAATCGATTTCATGAGCAGATCAAACGGATTACAGGACAGGAGGATGATGCTACTGCAATAAGGCTTCATGGATTTTGGGGAACTGAAAAAATATGCCGGAATTTACGGAAAAACGGAGTGAAAACTTTATTTGCGGCGGATGATGATAGAAAAAGCTATAATTTGGATCAGAGAGCAGAGGCAATCTTAAGAGATAAGGGTGCATATTATGATGCTGCGCAGGATCTGATGTTTGTACGATCAGTTACAAGATTGGAAAATACTGGATATATAATTGCTGAGATAGAAGAGAAACAGAGGGCTGGCTGGGATACAATATCAATATTTACGCATGAATGGCAGATGGATCGGGAAGATATCAGAACAAAATTTGAATTGTGCTGTCGGTGGGATAGAGAGAGGAGAATAGAGTTATGATACGGTTGATTGATTGTGAAGTTTATGCGGTTGAGAGAGAAGATATTACAAGAAGCTGGTTATTTTCTTTTTTTTGCAATAACCATACCGAAGATATGGTGGTCGTTTATTCGGGGGGAGTATATGAGGGGGTAATCAGCTATCAGAAATTGCTTCATACACCGGATGAAAATGTGGATGGTATTATTAATAAAGGTGTGTATATCTGCAAGCCGGATGACTCGGAACTGTTTATTAATTTGTCAAGAATATTTAAAGACACGAGTGAATCGTTGATAACTCTTATGAACGAGGATAGACAGATATTATATTTTGCATATGATCATGATGAGTATAGCGAAATAGAACAGTCAATTAAAAATCTGGAAACGGATGCAGAGCCGACGGAAATCTTTATTGAAGATATTTATCCTAATACAAAAAAAGTATGGATTGAAAACTTAAATGAATTTGCATTTCGCTTTTACAATATTTTGAAAAAAAGAGGCATTCCTGTTGAAGTTTATGGTGAAAAATGGACCGTGTTGTTCCCGGGATTATGCAAAAAAGAAGATGATGTTCCTGAAAGTAAAACATTAAAAATCTACGCAGAAGGTTGTCGTGAAATTGGATTGAGTACGGCTGGGGATATATACAATACGTGGGTTTTTTTAATTAAATTGGGGAATATAAAGCATAATTATATTACTGAAAAATACAGAAAAAAATTTGAGGAAGATGGGATAAAATGTATGACCGCGTATTTCAAAGGGGATGCCGGTAATAGTAGCATAGAGGAACTATATAGGAAAACTAAGGAAATTGTCCCAACTAAGGTATGGAGAAAGGCGGACTTGTTTAAAGAGCAGATAGCGTGTGTATATGGTCGTCCAATAGAGGAGGAAGAATGGGATAAAATGGTACACGCGAGGAATGAAGACCCCAGATATATACATGGGTTAGAAGAAAAGATATGTTTTGGTACGGCAAAAAATAAGATTTACTTAATTGGTCCATGCATTGTGAAAGGATTAACAGTTACTTCACTCGACGATTCATTGGGAGGGTGCTTATATCGTGAAGTAAGGAAGCTGTCAGAGCAATATACTATAGAGGGAAGAGTATGTAATTTAAGTGCCGTTACAGAGTATGAAAACATATTAAAATCATTGACGATAACAGAAAATGATATTGTCATTTTAATAGATCAGCAGAGTTATTTATGGAGAGGGGGATGGACGAAGGATATTCTTATAGAGGATATATTATCTAAAAGAGAATGTGATTGGTTTTATGATGCACCACTACATACCAATTATGTTGGCAACAAAGAAATAAGCAAAGCTATTTGTAAAGAATATTTATCCAACATCATACAGAATGCAAAACCTGACCCAAAGTGTATACAGGCCGGAAGACTGATGCTGAATACAGAATCCAGGCAGACGATAGAACAATATATAGAGAGTATTCGTGTTGCAAATACGAAAGAAGGGATGAGAATAGGTTCTATCGTCATGAACTGTAACCCGATGACTAATGGACATTTATATCTCATTGATACAGCCAGAAAGATGGTCGATTTATTATATATCTTTATCGTAGAAGAAGATAAATCAGACTTTGCATTTCATGACAGACTGGAATTGGTGCAGAATGAAACAGCTTTTATGGATAATGTTGTAGTTGTCCCATCAGGTCAGTTTGTGCTTTCCTATGCGACGATGCCGCTTTATTTTGAAAAGGAAGAGAAGAAAGAAGCCGCATTGGATGCAACAGATGACTTGAAGGTTTTTGGTGACTATATTGCGCCTGAATTGGGAATTACGCATCGATTCGTCGGAGAGGAACCGCTTGATCAGGTTACAAGACAGTATAATGAAGCAATGAAGAACATATTGCCGATGTATGGCGTTTCGATAGTTGAAATTCCAAGGCTGCAACAAGGTGAAAAATTCGTAAGTGCCTCAATGGTAAGAAAATATTTAAAAGAAGGAGATATGGGGTCAGTGAAAAAGATAGTGCCGGCTGGTGTGTATTCATATTTATGTAAAAATAACAGCAACTGTTAAAGTTCAATAATTGACACCTGTACTTCCAAGGGAGTACGGATGATACAGCAGTATGAGCAGAGACAAAAAGATATTAATCATGCGGGAGCAGATTATGTAATACAGCTTTCTAAGGTTTTGTGTTGCAGACCGGAGGACTTGTTAGAGCAGAGTTTTGAATAAGGCAAATATGCAATGGAGGCATTTATGAATATAGAACTAACCGCATCAATGATGTGTGCGAATTATGGAAATTTACAAAAAGAAGTCCGTGACCTGGAGGAGGCAGGAATAGACTCCTTTCATATTGATATTATGGATGGTCGTTTTGTGCAGAATTATGCGATGTCATTAAATGATATGGCTTATATTGCATCTGCGACGGAAAGACCGTTGGATGTGCATCTGATGATAGAGCATCCGAACAATAATATTGGATTATTTTTATCACATCTGCGCAAAGGCGACACCGTTTATATCCATCCGGAAGCAGAATATCATCCATCGACGACTTTACAGAAAATCATCAATGCGGGAATGATCCCGGGAATTGCGATTAATCCGGGAACCAGCATAGAGACAGTGATGGAGATGCTTCAGATTGTGGACAAGGTTCTTGTAATGTCGGTAAACCCGGGAAACGCAGGCCAGATGTATCTTCCCTATGTAGGAAAAAAGATAAAAAGATTGCTTCAAATGCGCCAGGATATGGATTTTGAAGTATATTGGGACGGAGCCTGTGGCGCAGATAAAATTCAGACGTTTGCTCCGATGGGCGTAAAAGGGTTTGTACTGGGAACGACGTTACTGTTTGGAAAAGGCAGAACGTATATGGATATTTTAAAAGATATCAGGGAGTTGAAGTTTTAAATGAATACAGCACTGATTTTAGCAGGAGGAATCGGAACAAGACTTGGTGCCGATGTTCCCAAGCAATACATAGAAGTCAATAACCGGCCGATCATAGCCTATTGTATGGATACTTTTTTTGACAGTGACAGCGTGGATGCTGTTTGGATCGTGGCAGACGTATCCTGGCAGGAATACATTCACGAGCAGATAGAGCAGCAGGCAAATAAGCAGAAATTCTATGGTTTTTCGGAACCGGGAAAAAATCGTCAGCTTTCTATTTGGAATGGGCTAAATGACATGCAGGAATATGCCGGGGAAGAGGATTTGGTGATCATCCATGATGCGGTGCGCCCGTGTCTGTCAAAGGAACTTCTGGCATCGTGCATCGGTGCGGCAGATGCCCATGATGGAGTCCTTCCGGTGCTTCCGATGAAAGATACCGTTTATTACAGTGATGACGGGAAAAAAATTTCACGTCTTTTGAGTAGAAGTAATGTGCTGGCGGGGCAGGCACCTGAGGTTTTCCGGTTTGGCAGATATATGGAGGCAAACCGTATACTTTTCCCGGAAGAAATATTTAAGATCAATGGCTCTACCGAACCGGCAGTGCTGGCGGGTATGGATATTGTGACAATTCCCGGGGATGAAAAGAATTATAAAATAACCACACAGGAAGATCTAAACCGGTTTTGCGAGGAAATGAGGATACAGGGATGAAGGCATATGCATTGCATGCAATCAATGATTTGAGATATGAGAATGTTCAGGAACCAAAACTGAAAGACAACGAAGTCCTGGTTAAAGTGAAAGCAGCAGGAATATGCGGTTCTGACATTCCGAGGATCTATCAGACGGGAACCTATTCATTTCCGTTGATCCCGGGACATGAGTTTTCCGGTGTTGTCGAGGCAGCAGGAGCAGGGGCCGATGAACAGTTGATTGGCAGATCCGTGGGAGTTTTCCCATTGATTCCATGCCGCAAATGTATTCCGTGTCAGAATGGACAGTTTGAATTATGCAGACATTACAGCTATCTCGGCTCAAGGACGGATGGTGGATTTGCAGAATATGTGGCGGTGCCGCAGGAAAATTTGATCGAGCTTCCGGGAAATGTAACCTATGAGCAGGCAGCAATGTTAGAACCCATGGCTGTGGCGGTTCATGCAATGCGTAAGGCAGGAGTGACGGGAGAGCAAACGGTCGCAGTATATGGACTTGGAACGATAGGGCTGCTGCTGTGTATGTTTTTAAAAGAGGCGGGAGTAGAACAGGTTTTTGCCATTGGAAATAAGGATTTTCAAAAAAAACAGGTTATGGCGATGGGAATTCCGGCAGAAAACTATTGCGATGGCAGATGTGAAAATGTGAGTGAATGGTTGGCAGCGAGAACTCAGAACTACGGAGTGGATACTTTTTTTGAGTGTGTGGGAAAAGCAGAAACAATTAATCAGGCAATTTTGAATACGGCACCGGAAGGAACGGTGCAGTTAATCGGAAACCCTGCATCCGATATTTTGCTGGATAAGAATATTTACTGGAAGATATTGCGCAATCAGTTGACAGTGAAGGGAAGTTGGAATTCATCATTTACATACAGCGAACAGGATGACTGGCATTACGTGTTAAAGCGGCTTGGCGAGGGAAAAATTGCGCCACAAACGTTGATTTCGAAAAGACTTGCATTTGATGAGCTGGAAGAGGGATTTTTGATTATGCGGGATAAGACTCAGGAATACGTTAAAATAATGTTGGTAAATGAGTAGTAAATCTGTGATATAACTTAAGAAAAACAAAAAAATGACGATATATTATATAAATTATCAAGGAAGATGATTACCAGGGATGCACGGCATCTTTGATAACGAAAAGACACGGAGGGAAATATGGGCGGAATGATTGTAAACCATAACATGTCATCGATGTTTCAGCATCGACGACTGAAGGTTAATGCGCAAAAAGTGCAAGAATCTTCAGAGAGACTTGCGTCTGGTTACAAGATTAATCATGCAAATGATCAGGCGGCGGAACTTACTGTATCTGAGGCGATGCGCAATCAGATTAGAGGATTGAACAGAGCGTCGGATAATATTCAGGATGGAATTGGTCTGGTTCAGGTTGCGGATGCAGCACTGCAGGAGACGCAAAATATATTAGGGCGTATGGTAGAATTGACAACGCAGGCAGCAAATGACATAAACACGGAAACTGACAGGAAGGCAATTCAGGATGAGATTGATCAGTTGAATCAGCAGATTGATCATATTGCTTATGAGTCTAACTTTAATCAGAATTATATGCTTGCGGAAGGTACACCACAGGCGAGACCTGGATATTTTTATATTCAGACAGGGGCGCTTGCCGAACAGAGCATTATGATTAACTTTGTGAATGCCAGCAAAGAGAGTCTAGGTGTAGATGCGGTTGATGTATCCAATTATCAGAATGCGTCGAATTCTATTACGCTGGTGCAGAATGCAATTGAGAAAGCAGCATCCTGGCGGAACGATTTTGGTGCTGTATGGGAAAAACTGGAACACGCTGTAAAGAATGCGGATATCTCATCGCAAAATACACAGCAGTCTGAGAGTGATGTCCGAGACACGAATATTGGTGATGAGATTTTAGGTTACACTGTAAATCAGATTCTGGTAGATGCATCACAGAGCTTGCTGGCTCAGTATAATCAGAAACCAGAGGCAATCATCGCATTGCTGAAATAGTGGATGATAAGATCGGTTGATTACAAGAGAAATCATGTAGATGGAGGGGATTGTAATCGCCGATTTTTATGTGCAGTTTCGTGATAATGTTGAAAAAAGCATTGGCAATTAGAATAGATGGGACGGTAACTGATAATGGCCATTATTTTGATGGAATGAAGATTATGGAAGCGAGTAAACTGTATACCTGTCATATGGACAGTAGTTTGATTAATGTAAGTACGTAATCATCGGTACCTTGTATTTTAATAAATGCCGCCCATTGGGCGGCACATTTTATTTCTTTTCTTTAGTTCGAAATCCTTCCGGTAATTCATCTGACCATGGCAGAAGCCGATTTAGGTCATCCGGTTTTGGAAAAGGACCCATTTTACGAAGCTCGTCTAACACATAGGTAAGATATATATACGGTTTCAGACCATTCAGCAGGGCGGTTTCTGCAATACTATAAACAACTGCGCTGGCATCTGCCCCACGTATACTTTTGGCAAACAGCCAGTTTCGGCGACCGACCGCAAAATTTTTGATGGCGCGCTCCGCACTATTATTATCAATGCTCAGATGTCCGTCATCCAGATATCGTCTGAGATAGTTTTCCTGATTCAGCGTATATAAAATGGCATCACCAATAAGGGAAGATC
>ERZ773243.591-NODE-591-length-51460-cov-10.415952_pt1 | contig 51460 bp, 47 predicted proteins | sample MGYA00580520_ERZ773243 | MGnify/ENA primary metagenome ERZ773243 (study PRJEB29015, sample SAMEA2737747) | human gut metagenome | biome: human gut; feature: human-associated habitat; material: faeces | place: China | collected 2012 ... | reverse complement strand
AAGGAGATCGTCCGCTTCCACTCCATCATCTGGCCCGCCATGCTCATGAGCATGGATATGCCCCTGCCCAAGCACGTGTACGGCCATGGCTGGCTGGTGATGGACGGCGGCAAGATGTCCAAATCCAAGGGCAACGTGGTGGACCCCTATGTCCTGGCGGAGAAGTTCGGCGTGGACGCCCTGCGCTTCTTCCTGCTGCGGACCTTCCCCTTCGGCTCCGACGGCAATTTCTCCAACGAGCTGCTGATCCAGACCATCAACATGGACCTGGCCAACGACCTGGGCAACCTGGTCAGCCGCACCACCGCCATGGTGGAGAAATACTTCGGCGGTACCCTGCCCGCGGAGCGGGAAAGCAGCGACGCCGACTGCGACCTGAAGACCATGGCCTCCACCCTGCGGGACCGCTATGAGGCGGAGATGGAGCACTTCCAGTTCCAGAACGCCCTGGAGCAGGTGTTCAAGACCATCCAGCGGGCCAACAAGTATATCGACGAAAACGCCCCCTGGACCCTGGCCAAGGACCCCGCCAACCGGGCCCGCCTGGCCACGGTTATGTATAACCTGCTGGAGACCGTCCGCATCTGCGCCGTGCTGCTGACTCCCTTCATTCCCGACAGCGCCGAAAAGATCTTTGACCAGATCGGTGCCTGCCCGTGCTGCCGCACCTGGGAAAAGGCCAACGTGTGGGGCAGCCTGTGCCCGGACGTCACCGTTCATAAGGGCGAGGCCCTGTTCCCCCGCATCGACGCCGAGAAGGCCCTGGCCGAGCTCAACGCCATCCAGGAGGCCCAGCGCAAGGCGGTCCTGCCCGCCCTGGAGCTGGAGCCCTACAGCCAGGAAAACGTGGATTTTGACACCTTCTGCAAGTCCGATTTCCGGGCCGTGAAGATCAAGAACTGCGAGGCCGTGAAGAAGAGCGACAAGCTGCTGAAGTTCACCCTGGACGACGGCAGCGGCACGGACCGCACCATTCTCTCTGGCATCCATCACTACTATGAGCCGGAGCAGCTCATCGGCAAGACCGCCGTGGCGGTTCTGAATCTGCCGCCCCGGAAGATGATGGGCATCCCCAGCTGCGGTATGCTGATCTCCGCCGTCCACAAGGAAAAGGGCGAGGAAAAGCTGCACCTGCTGCTGCTGGACGACTCCATCCCCGCCGGCGCCAAGCTCTGCTGACAACTGCATATAAACTCCCTCCGCCAGCGGCGGAGGGAGTTTGCTTATTCCCAAATGCCCCCGTCTGTGTTACACTGATACAAAACGGATGCAAAAAGGGGAGGGGATGCATATGAAGGAACCCTATTCCGCCGGTGCGGCGGCGGTGGGCCTGCGGCTGCGCCAGCAGCGGCTGAAGCGCGGCTGGAGCCAGGAGGGCCTGTGCCGGGACATCTGTGCGGCGTCGTATCTGTCCAAAATCGAACAGGGACAGGTGCAGGCGGCCCCGGAGCTGCTGGAGCTGCTGTTCCGGAGGCTGGAACTGCCCTGGTACGGGGAGAGCCTGCCGGAGCTGGAGCGGCTGGTGGAGCACCGGTATGAATGCCTGCTGGACGGGGATAAGGAGGGCTTCCGGGACAGCCGGGAGATATTCGCGCACGCCCTGGACCGGCTTCTGTCCAGCCCCCTGGCGGCGGACGGCCTGGTGCTGGACGCCATGGACCGGAACGACCCCACGGAGATCCCACCGGCCCTGGAGCCGTATCTGGACCGGCGTCAGCTGGCCATTCTGCGGGTGGTGCAGGACCGGGATGTGGAGGCGGTGCGGCTGCTGCCGGAGGCGTATTGCTATCTCATGGCCGGTATCGCCGGGTATGAGCAGGGCAGCGACTATACCGGTGCCATGGCTCTGCTGCAGCAGGGCTATGACCTGGCGGCCCGGGACGGCCGGGTGCGGTTGATGCTGGAGTGCCGGATGTTCATGGGGAGTCTCTGCTGCAACCAGCTGGACCTGGGTGGCATGGAGGCGCATTATCAGGCGGCGGAGCGTATGGCCCGGGCTATGGGCCGGGAGGATGATCTGCGGAGCATGGCCTATAACCGGGCGGCCTCCCAGGTGGAGTGCGGCCGGTATCAGGAGGCCTACGGCTATTTTGCCGCCCTGGAGCACCCCCGGGTCATGGAGCTGCACAAGCTGGCGGTGTGCTGCGAGGGGCTGGGCCGGACCCGGGAGGCCCTGGACGCTCTGGACCGGGCGGAGACGGCCCCGGAGGAGTATCCGGACCGGGCTCTGTGCATGGGGATCTGCGGGCTGGTGCGGCGCAGGCTGGAAAACCCCGGCTATCTGCGGGACCCGGATTACGGCGCGGCGCTGATGGACGTATTCAACCGCTGCCGCCGGGAGCTGCCCATCGGATACGCGGCCTTTCACCTGCCCCGGGTACTGGAGTGGCTCACCGCCGGGCGGCAGTATAAGCAGGCCTATGAGCTTCTGCGGGACTTTCCTATTAAACTGCCTAATCTGCCCGTTTAATGCAGAACTACATGTAAAACTTTCTCATATATATCCGGTTTTCTTTTCCTTACAGGTATGTTAGGATAGGGGAGAGGTGAGAAGATCATGCAAACCAAGCTATGGAACCGCAATTTTACCCTGCTGATCGCCGCCACCGGCCTGGGGGCCATCGGCGGCATTGCCGGTGGCTTTGCCATGTCGTTTCTGGTGTTCGACGAAACCGGCAGCACCATGGCCTCGGCCTTGGTGCTGGCAGCCCAGCTGATCCCGGGGTTTCTGCTGCCCCTGGTGATTGCCCCGTGGATGGACCGTATGCCCCGCAAGCCCTTTCTTGTGGGCGGCGACGTCCTCAACGGAATCATGTACCTGCTGCTGGGACTGTATCTACTGCGGGGGGCCTTTTCCTATGTGGGCTATCTGGTCTTTTCCCTGGTGCTGGCCACCCTCAGCTCCTTTGACGAGCTAGCCTACAACAGCATTTTTCCCATGCTGCTGCCGGAGGGCACCCAGCAGAAGGGGTACGCCGTGGCCTCCACCCTGTATCCGGTGCTGCGGGTGGTGATGCTTCCCCTGTCGGCGGTGCTGCTGGACGCGGTGGGCGCGGCGTGGCTGCTGGTAGGGCAGGGGGGACTGTCCCTGTGCGCGGCGGCGGTGGAAAGCGGCATTCGCATACAGGAGCAGCGCCGGCCGTCGGAGGAGGGCTCCGGCCTGAAAACCTGGTGGGCCGACGTGAAGGAGGCCATCCAGTATCTGCGCCGGGAAAAGGGCCTGATGAACATATATGCCTACATGGCCGTGACCAACGGCGTAGGCAGCGGCTATTCCCCCATTCTGGTGGCTTTTTTCCGGACCTTCCCCGGCATGACGGCCACCATGTATTCCCTGCTGTCTCTGGCGGAGTTTCTGGGCCGCAGCCTGGGAGGTATGGTGCAGTACCGGACGGAAATTCCGGAGAAGAAAAAGTACGGCTTTGCGTTTCTGGTGTATATGCTGTATGAGACGGTGGATCTGTTCCTGCTGTGGCTGCCGTACCCCCTGATGCTGGTCAGCCGGGGCCTGTGCGGCTTTCTGGGCATCAACAGCGCCACCATGCGCCAGGCGGCGGTGCAGCGGTACATCCCGGACCGGCTGCGGGCCCGGGTCAACGCCTTCGAGTCCATGCTCTATACCGGTGCGGCGGCGGTGCTGTCCCTGGCCATCGGGGCTTTGGGGGAGGTGCTGGATTACCGGCTGTGCGTGTCTCTGTGCGGAGGGTTTTCCATGGCCGTGTGCCTGGCCACCATCTGGCGGGGCCGGAAATACGTCCGGGCCGTGTATGAGCGGAGCGGAGAATAAGCGAATAAAAGCGAGAACGGCGGGGCTTCGGCCCTGCCGTTCTTGTTTGTTATGTCACCGGTTGTTCTGATACACAGGACACTTCTTGTACTCCTCGCCGTAGTCGGGGTTGCAGGTGTACTTCACCTGGGGATCGCTGGTGGAGAAGTGCTTGCCGCACAGCTTGCAGACGTACTCGTCGTTGCTGTAGCTGCTGAGGAAGCCCTTGCTGATGTAATCCAGATAGTAGCAGCGCGCCATGTTGTGATCCTCCTTGTTATTTATGATCCCACGCGGGGGGTTACCAGTGGTTGGTGGCCTTGAGACGAAGCAGAACGTGATCAGAGGTATAGTGATGAAGAAAAAAGATTTCTCCATCTGAGAAGCTTCTTTGTTCCGATCTGCGGATAGCCTTGTCTGATACGTCATACTGCCCGTTCAGAATGCGGTTGATAGCGTTGCCGAGAGCCACCTGCGGGCGGAGAAGAAGTTCTTCTTTGATGGATTCTGCCTTGCATTCATAAACCTGGTCAAAAATCGGCACCCGATTGGCGGCAAAATCGAAGGTTCTCATCTGGCCATTGGTGCGGCCGGTGACGCGGTCGTCATAAACCGTGATCTCCTCCGGCAGCTGGCCGGTGCAGTCGCTGATGGCGTCGATGATCTGCCGGGTCAAGGGACTGTTGAAGTATTTATCCTCCAGCTCCTTTTGCCTTGCAAGCGCCGCCTGTTCTTCCAGAATGGGAGCCATCCGTTTCTCCTCCAGCTGTTTTTGACGGAGTTCCTCCTGCCGCTTGCGATCCTCCCAGACCTGGCGGCGGATTTTCTCCAGCTCGTCGTCCGAGTTTTTGCGCACCTGATCGGATGGCTCCTCCCATATCTCCTCACCCTTTGCCCTCGGCTCAGAAAATCTGCTGCCAGATTTGCACAAGCCCCAAATCATCACGACGCCGAGGATAATAAAAAAGATCGACATAATCACTCTTATCCTTTCTCCACGACACTTTTCTTTATTATAACTACTATAAATAGTTATGTCAAGAAAATAACCTGTTAAACAGGATAAAATTTGCCTGTACATATAGTACAATTAGCAAAAAGCTTGGAGGTGGGCGCATGGAAAAGGAAGAATTTGCCCGGCGGATGTCACAGCTGCGGCAGGCCAAGGGGGTGTCGGCCCGGGACATGAGCCTTTCTCTGGGGCAGAGCGCCGGGTATATCAACAACATCGAAAACGGCGTGAATTTGCCGTCCATGGCCATGTTCTTCTACATTTGCGACTATCTGGAGGTCACGCCGGAGGAGTTTTTCTCGGTGGAGCTTGCCGACCCCATGCGGCTGAAGCGGCTGAACCAGAGTCTGCGGCGGCTCACCGGCCACCAGCTGGAGCTTCTGGAGCTTCTGGTGCAGGAGATGAAATAAAAACGCAGGACCAGGCCGGTCCTGCGTTTTATAATTTCTAATAATCCGGTAGGGCGGGGCCCATGTGCCCCGCCGAAACCCGGATGTATACGGCTTAGTCCTCCTCCACGTCACCCACCAGGGCAATATGCAGCTCATCCAGCTGCTTCTGCTCCACGGTGGAGGGAGCGCCCATCATGATATCCTGGGCATTCTTGTTCATGGGGAAGGGGATGATCTCCCGGATGGAGCTTTCGCCCGCCAGCAGCATCACCATGCGGTCCACGCCGGGAGCGATGCCGGCATGGGGAGGCGCACCGTAGCAGAAGGCGTTGTACATGGCGGGGAACTTCTTCTTCACATCCTCCTCGCCCAAACGCACCAGCTCAAAGGCCTTGACCATGATCTCGGGATCGTGGTTCCGGACGGCGCCGCTGGACAGCTCCACGCCGTTGCACACCAGGTCGTACTGGTCGGCGGTGATGGTCAGGGGGTCGATCTCGCCCCGCTCGGCCTTCAGCAGCACCTCCAGGCCGCCGCTGGGCATGGAGAAGGGATTGTGGCAGAACTCCAGCTGGCCGGACTCGTCGCCGATCTCGTACATGGGGAAGTCCACGATCCAGCAGAACTCGTACCGCTCCTTGTCCATGTGGCCCTCGCAGGCCGCGCCGAAGGTCTTGATCAGCACGCCCACGGACTTGGTGGCGGCGGCCCCGGCGGCCACCAGCACCAGGGTGTTGGGCTTCAGGTCCAGGGCCTGGGTCAGCTGCTCCTGGATACCGGTGACGAACTTGGCGATGCCGCCGGCCAGCTGGCCGTTTTCGTCCATCTTGAACCAGTAGGCCTTGGAGCCGGACTGCACCTCGCAGTCGCCCAGCAGCTTGTCGATCTGCTTGCGGGTGAGCTTGCAGTCGGACACGGGGACCATCTTCACGGTCTGACCCCGCAGGGCCTCGAACTCGCTTTCGGTGAACAGGGAGGTGACGTTTTTGCAGGTCAGGTCGATGCGCAGGTCGGGCTTATCGGAGCCGTAGGTCTCCATGGCGTCCCGATAGGCGATGCGGCGGAAGGGGGCGGAGGAGGCCACGTTATAGGTGCCGAACTTGGCAAAGATGGGAGGCAGCACGTCCTCCAGCACGGCGAACACGTCCTCCTGGGTGGCGAAGGCCATCTCCATATCCAGCTGATAGAACTCGCCGGGGGAGCGGTCGCCCCGGGCGTCCTCATCCCTGAAGCAGGGAGCGATCTGGAAATAGCGGTCGAAGCCCGCGGTCATCAGCAGCTGCTTGAACTGCTGGGGAGCCTGGGGCAGGGCATAGAACTTGCCGGGGTGCTTCCGGGCGGGCACCAGATAATCCCGGGCGCCCTCCGGGGAGGAGGCGGTCAGGATGGGGGTGGTGATCTCCAGGAAGCCGTGCTGGGTCATGGCCGCACGCAGGGCGGACACCACCTGGCACCGCAGGATGATGTTGCTCTTCACCGCCGGGTTCCGCAGGTCCAGATAACGATATTTCAGACGCTGGGTCTCGTCGGCCTCCCGGCTGCGATTGATCTCAAAGGGCAGGCTGTTGTACCGGCAGCGGCCCAGGACCTCGATCTTCTCCGGCACCACTTCCACGTCGCCGGTGGCCTGCTTGGGGTTCTTGCTGGCCCGCTCCCGGACGGTACCCTCCACGCTGATGGTGGACTCCTTGTTCAGGCCGTTGATGATGTCCATCATCTCCTGGTTCTCCACCACCACCTGGGTGGTGCCGTAGAAGTCCCGCAGCACCACAAAGGCGAAGTTCTGGCCCACGACCCGGACGTTTTCCATCCAGCCCACGATTTTCACGCGCTGACCCGCGTTGGCCAGCCGCAGTTCCCCACAGGTATGGGTTCGCATCTGCATCATATGAATCGCTCCTGTTCTGATAAATATTTGTATAGTTTGGTTATAATATCACGTTCTGTATTGAATTACTTGATTACAAACTGAAATATTTCATTCAGATATTTCGGCTTGTATTTATTTTTCCAGGATGACCTTGCCCTGGTTCCGCTGGGACAGTCCCTGGGTGATCCGGGACAGGGTGTCCTCAAAGGACAGCTTGGTCTGGTCACCGGAGGTCATATCCTTGCAGGCCACCAGCCCTGCGGCGATCTCGTCGTCTCCCAGGAACACCACATAGGGGACCCCCAGCTTGTCGGCATAGTTCATCTTGGCCTTGAACTTTTTCTGCTCGGTATACAGCTGGGTGCGGACGCCTGCACTCCGCAGCCGGGTAGCCAGCCGGATGGCCGGCGTCAGGTCCTGGGTCATGGGCAGGATCAGCACATCGGCGGGAGCCGTGGGCAGCTGGGGGTTCAGCAGACCCTGCTCGCCCAGCACATAAAAGAGCCGCGTCAGGCCGATGGAGATACCCACGCCGGGGAGTTGACGGTCGGTATAATACGCAGCGAGGTTGTCGTAACGTCCTCCGGAACACACGGAACCGATCTCCGGATGGTCCAGCAGGGTGGTCTCATACACCGTGCCGGTGTAGTAGTCCAGGCCCCGGGCGATGGTCAGATCCACGGCGAAATTTTCCTCCGGAACGCCGAAGGCGGAGAGATAGCGGGTGACGGTGTTCAGCTCCTCCAGACCCTGGTCGAACAGCTCGTGCCGCCCCTGATATCCGGCCAGGGCATCCAGCACCTGCCGGTTGCTGCCGGTGATGGAGATGAACCGCATGATCTCGTCGGCCTGCTCCGCCGTCAGTCCCACGTCCTCCGTCAGGCAGGTCCGGACCTTGCCGGCTCCGATCTTGTCCAGCTTGTCCACGGTGCGCATGATGTCGCCGGACTGCTCCGTCAGGCCCAACATGGCGTAAAATCCGTTGAGGATCTTCCGGTTGTTGACCCGGATCTGGAACCGGGTCAGGCCCAGGGAGGTGAAGGTCTGATAGATGATGGAGGGGATCTCCGCCTCGTTGGTGATGTCCAGCTTGCCGTCGCCGATGATGTCGATGTCCGCCTGATAGAACTCCCGGAAGCGGCCCCGCTGGGCCCGCTCGCCCCGGTACACCTTGCCGATCTGATACCGGCGGAAGGGGAAGGCCAGGTCGTTGTAGTGCAGGGCCACATACTTGGCCAGGGGCACCGTCAGGTCAAACCGCAGGGACAGATCGGCGTCGCCCTTCTGGAAGCGATAGATCTGCTTCTCGGTTTCGCCGCCGCCCTTGGCCAGCAGCACCTCGCTGGCCTCAATGGCCGGGGTGTCCAGGGGAGTGAAGCCGTATCGGCTGTAGGTGGTGCGCAGGATCTCCATCATCCGCTCCATCTGCTGCTGCGGGGCAGGCAGCAGCTCCATGAAGCCGGAGAGAGTCCGGGGGGTCACAGTTGCCATGGTGAAATATTTCCTTTCTGTTGTGTATTTCGGTTTTGGTACGAAAAAATGCGCTCCCGTCCCGTGTTTGGGACGAGAGCGCATGAATACGCTTCGTGGTGCCACCCAAATTCAGCCCCAAGGGGCCCTCGTAGCTCCTGTTACGGGGAGCGGGCCGTGGATGTTTCCATCCCCGCTGGGGGACTGTCTTCGCTTCTCCTGCCGGGGCACGCTTGCAGCCGGTGTCGCGCCTCTCTGGTGCCGGTGGGGGTGAAGGTACTCCTGTCTCCTTTATGGCGGTCGTTCTTCCTATTTTATGGCATTCGGGCCCGCTTGTCAAGCGGTAAAGGGTTTGGTTTTGGGATTGACAATGTCTCGCCAGGCCAGGTCGCCCCGGGCCAGGCCCAGCACCAGCATCTCGGCGGTGGCCACGTTGCTGGCATAGGGGATATTGTTCTGGTCGCACAGGCGGAAGATATTGGCCACGTCCTCGTCAGGGACTTTCTGATTGGGGTCGCTGAAGCAGAGAACCATGTCCAGCTCATTATAGGCAATGCGGGCTGCAATCTGCTGGCCGCCGCCGTGGTCGAAGGACAGGAAGCGGTGGATGCGCAAGCCGGTGGCCTCGCTGATCTGGAGACCGGTGGTGGCGGTGGCGCAAAGGGTGTGCTGGGCCAGAATGCCGCAGTATGCGGTGCAGAACTGGACCATCAGTTCCTTTTTGTTGTCGTGGGCGATCAGTGCGATATTCATGGAGGCACTTCCTTTCGTGTTTTCAGATTCGCATCAGGGGCACCTGGTGCCCGGTGATGCGCCGTGCGATGTTTTCATAGGCCCGGGCCGCGTAGTAGTTCATGTCCCGCAGGGGGATGCCCCGGTTCAGGGCGTAGGGGACGTCCTCGTCCTCCGGTATTACCCCCAGCAGGGGCAGACCGGCGGCGTCCATGGCGTCGTCGATGGTGCTGTGGAGGGTCCGGAGCAGCTTCTTCTGCACCCGCCCCACCACCAGGAACAGACTCTCTGTGGTGAAGCGCTTGTCCAGCAGCATCACGGTGTGCTGGGCGTCCCGCAGGGCGGAGGCGTCGGTGGTGGTGATGACCACCACGCAGTCGGCACAGCCGGTGGCCAGCCGGAAGCCCTGACCCAGCCCCGCCGGGGCGTCGATCAGGCAATAGTCATACTCCTGGCGCACCTGGTCCAGCAGCTGCCGCATCTGCTCATCGGTCACGTCCAGCTGTCCCCCGGGGGACAGGGGAGCGGTCAGCAGATGCAGCCCGGGATACTTGGGGTGATCGGCCGCGGCGTCGGACAGGGAGCAGCGGCCGGCGATGACGTCGGAAAAATCCATCAGGGCCTTGTCCGTCAGCCCCAGGGCCAGGTCCAGGTTCCGCAGGGTGATGTCGCAGTCCAGGCACAGGGTATTTTTCCCAAGGGCGGCCAGCGCCAAACCCACGTTGGCGGTGAAGGAGGTCTTTCCGGTGCCGCCCTTGCCGGAGACCACTGCAATGATTTTTCCCATATCCAGGTACCTCGTATACAGTTGGGGACTCAGCCCAACGGCGCTTTTTTGATGCGGGCGAAGGGCCGGGGATAGGCTGCCGGGGTGGGACGCTCCTTCCGGATGATGACCACCCGGTGCCGCACGTCCGTTCCGGGGATGGCATAATCCCAGATTTTTCCAATTTTGCCCCCCAGCTGGGCAATGGCGCTTCTGGCGCGCTGAATCTCGTCGTCGGTGTCCACCGACTTCATGGCCAGGAACTGACCGCCCACCTTCACCAGGGGCAGGGCCAGCTCACACAGTACATTCAGCTGGGCCACGGCCCGGGAGGCGGCTATGTCGTACTGCTCCCGGTGCTGCCGGGCGAACTCCTCCGCCCGGGCGTGGACGCATCGGACCCGCTGCAGGCCCATGGCGTCCACGGTCTCCTGCAAAAAGTCGATGCGCTTTCCCAGACTGTCCAGCAGGGTCAGGTCAAAATCCGGCTCCAGCAGCCGCAGGGGCATTCCCGGGAATCCGGCCCCGGTGCCTACGTCCACCACCTGCTTGCCCCGGAAGTCCGCCGCCGTCAGCAGGCAGGCGCAGTCCAGCAGGTGCAGCCGCGCCACGTCTGCCGGTTCAGTGATGGCAGTCAGGTTCATGACTTGGTTCTTCTCCAGCAGCCGCCGAGAAAACTCCGTCAGCGCCGGGATGCTTCCTGTGTCCAGTCCCAGCTGGGCCAGACCCTCTTTCAGAATGGTTTCCAAATTACTTCTGCTCCTTCAGCAGGTCCCGGATCTCCGCCAGCAGCTCCTCGGTGGTGGGACCGGCAGGCTCCTCCGGCGCGGGCTCCTCATCCTTCTTCTTCAGGGCGGCCAGCTTGTTCATGGCTTTCACCAGCAGGAACATGGCAAAGGCCACGATGATGAAGTCCAGGATTACCGCCAGCAGATTGCCGATGCCCAGCATTACCGGCGCAGCATCGCCCGCTGCCACGGCGGTCTTGTTGAGGATGATATTCCACTGGGTCAGGTCGATGCCGCCGGTGATGAGACCGATGAGGGGCATGATGATGTCGTTGACCAGGGAAGTGGTGATCTTGCCGAAGGCGGCGCCGATGACCACGCCGATGGCCATGTCCAGGACGTTGCCGCGCATGGCAAACTCCTTGAACTCATGAAAAAACTTCTTCATAAGTATCCTCCTTCCGTCCTCAGTGCTTGGGAACGATGCGGTCGTGGCCGCCCATATAGGGCCGCAGGGCCTGGGGGATCAGCACGGAGCCATCGGCCTGAAGGTTGTTCTCCAGGAAGGCGATCAGCATCCGGGGAGGGGCCACACAGGTGTTGTTCAGGGTATGGCACAGCTGCATCCTGCCGTTTTCGTCCTTGTAGCGGATCTTCAGCCGCCGGGCCTGGGCGTCGCCCAGATTGGAGCAGGAGCAAACCTCGAAATACTTCTGCTGCCGGGGGGACCAGGCCTCGATGTCGCAGGACTTGCACTTCAGGTCCGCCAGGTCGCCGGAGCAGCACTCCAGCTGCCGCACCGGGATATCCAGGGACCGGAACAGCTCCACGCTGTAGCGCCACAGCTGTTCGTACCACTTCTTGGAGTCCTCGGGCTTGCAGACCACGATCATCTCCTGCTTTTCAAACTGGTGAATGCGATAGATGCCCCGCTCCTCAATGCCGTGGGCGCCCTTCTCCTTCCGGAAGCAGGGGGAATAGGAGGTCAGCGTCTGGGGTAGGGACTCGGCGGGCACGATCTGGTCGATGAACTTGCCGATCATGGAGTGCTCGCTGGTGCCGATCAGATACAGGTCCTCGCCCTCGATTTTATACATCATGGCGTCCATGTCGGTCTGGCTCATGACGCCCTCCACCACGTTGCCGTGGATCATAAACGGGGGAATGCAATAGGTGAAGCCCTTGTCGATCATGAAATCCCGGCCATAGGCCAGCACGGCCTCGTGGAGCCGGGCGATATCGCCCATCAGATAGTAAAATCCGTTGCCGGACACCCGCCCGGCGGCGTCCATGTCGATGCCGTCGAAGCGCTCCATGATCTCCGTGTGATAGGGGATATCGAACTCCGGCAGCTTGGCCTCGCCGAAGCGCTGGACCTCCACATTGTGGGAGTCATCGGGGCCGATGGGCACGGAGGGGTCGATCATCTGGGGGATGACCATCATGATCTTGGTGATCTGCTGGGTCAGATGCCCCTCCATCTCCTCCAGCTGGGCCAGCCGGTCGGCGTTGGCTTTCACCTGGGCCTTGGCCTCCTCGGCCTCCGCCAGCTTACTGGGGTCCTTCTTGGCCTGACCCATCAGCATACCCACCCGCTTGGACAGCTGGTTCCGCTGGGCCCGCAGGTCGTTGGCCTCGTTCATGGCGGCCCGCTTCCCGGCGTCCAGGGCAATGACCTCGTCCACCAGGGGGAGCTTGGCGTTCTGGAACTTCTTGCGGATGTTTTCTTTAACAGCTTCCGGATTGTCCCGGACAAATTTGATATCAAGCATGGCTTTTATCGCACCTTTCCGTGTTTCACGTGAAACATCATGGTTTTTTGATGGTGTGCAGGGCTTCCAACAACTCGTTCAGGTCGTCCACACCGTAATATTCCAACTCAATGCGCCCTTTCTTCTTGCCGGAGACAATGCGGCATCCCCGACCCAGGGTGTTCCCCAGATCCCGGGCGGCCTCCTGGGCATAGTCCACGATCAGACCGGCAGGGGAGGGCTTCTCCTTCTTCCCGGCGGTGAGCTTCTTCACCAGCTGCTCCGTCTGCCGGACGGACAGGTCATTTTTCAGGATGGTGGCCGCCGTGGTCTCCTGCAGGGCAGGGGACAGGGGCAGCAGGGCCCGGGCGTGGCCGTTGGTCAGCCGTCCGTCCTCCACCATGGCCCGCACTGGAGGACACAGGTTCAGCAGACGCAGGGCGTTGGCCACGGCGGACCGGGACTTGCCCACCCGCTGGGCGGTTTCCTCCTGGGTCATGTTGTATTGGCTCATCAGCACCTGATAGCCCTCGGCTTCCTCGATGGGGTTCAGGTCCTCCCGCTGGAGGTTCTCGATCATGGCCAGCTCCATGGCTTTGCGGTCGTCGGCCTCGATGACGATGGCCGGCACCTGGGTCAGTCCCGCCATGCGGGCGGCCCGCCAGCGCCGCTCACCGGCGATGATCTGGTAATAGCCGGACTGCAGCTTCCGCACCGTCAGCGGCTGGATGATGCCGTGCTCCCGGATGGAGTCGGCTAAGTCCGCCAGTGACTCCGGATCAAATTGCTTGCGGGGTTGGGATGCGCAGCTTTCCACCTGAGAAATCGGCAGAAACAGACTGCTCTTTTCCTCCTGAGAGTCGATCACGTCGTCTCCCAACAGGGCGGCCAGGCCTTTGCCCAGCCCTTTTGGGTTGTTGGCCATTGCTGAAACGCTCCTTTCCGCACAGAATCAGGTATTTTTCTTGAGAAATTCGTTGGCCAGAGCCAGATAGGCCTCCGCGCCCCGGCAGCCCCGGTCATAGGCCGTGATGGGCTTTCCGTGGCTGGGCGCCTCGGACAAGCGGATGTTCCGGGGGATCACCGTGGCATACACCTTCCCGGGGAAGAACCGCTTGACCTCCTGGGCCACCTGAATGGCCAGGTTGGTGCGCCCGTCGAACATGGTCAGCAGCACGCCCTCGATCTGGAGCCGGGGATTCATGTTCCGCCGGACGATGCGCACGGTGTTCATCAGGTCGCTGAGGCCCTCCAGGGCGTAGTACTCCCCCTGAAGCGGTACCAGCAGGGAGTCCGCCGCGCACAGAGCGTTCAGGGTCAGCAGCTCCAGGGAGGGGGGACAGTCCACAAAGATATAGTCATAATCCTCCCGGACGGCGTCCAGGGCGCTGCGCAGCAGGAACTGCCGGTCCGCCATTTCGATCATCTCCACGCCGCCCCCGGCCAGGGCCTTGCTGCTGGGCAGCACGTCGCCATAGGGGGTGGTGACGATGGCCTTCCGGGTCTCCACGCCGTTGATGAGCACGTCATACACGCCGTTGGACACGGATTTGTCCACCCCCATGCCGGAGGTGGCGTTGGCCTGGGGGTCAAAGTCGCACAAAAGCACCCGCTTCCCCAGGTATTTCAGGGCCGCAGCCAGGTTGACACAGGTGGTGGTCTTCCCAACGCCGCCTTTTTGATTCACGATCGCCACGATTTTCGCCACTTTGTCCACACTCGCTTTCTGTCGGTCTTTATTTTAGTATATCACATTTTCGGTCGGTTTCAATAGAAAATCTGCAAAATGAGAAAAAACTTGAGAAAAATGTTTCACGTGAAACAGCGAAACCAACACGCAAAAAGGGTGGATGTTTCACGTGAAACATCCACCCCGTGGGTCATATCAGGATCATCCCCGAAACCGGCGGCAGCCGCAGCCGCAGCTTCCCGCCGGGGGCATAGAACTGCTGGAAGGTCAGGGCCTCCCGGGCCAGCTCCCGGGGCCAGGGGATGGCTACCTCTGCGGCGTCCTCGCCTGCGTTCAGGGCTGCCACGGTGATCTCGTCTCTCAGCTGCCGCCGCAGCACCAGAACGCCGCCCCGGGCATGGAGATAGGTCAGGTCCCCCTCCTGCAGGGACAGGCGCTCCCGGCGCAGCTGCCCCAGCTGGCGGAAGAAGGCCAGCAGCTCCTGGTCCTCCCGGCCCCAGGGATAGGTCCCCCGGTTCAGGGGGTCCTCAAAGCCCTCCATCCCGGCCTCGTCGCCGTAGTACACCGTAGGGGAGCCGGGGAAGCAGTACAGCAGCATCTCGCCCACCCGCAGCCGGGCCTGGCCCTTCTGCCGCTGGGCAGGGGAGAGGCGGTGCGCCGCCCGGCCGTCCTTGGTATCCGGCACATCCTCCGCTCCCAGCAGGGTCAGGATCCGGGGCGTGTCGTGGGTGCCCAGAATGTTCAAGGCGCTGTAGAAGGCGGGCCGGGGATAGTGCTCCCGGATGACCTCCATGGTGCCCCGGAAGCAGGCGGCGTCGCCGCCCCGCAGCCAGTCCAGGGCCGCCGTCCGGAAGGGATAGTTCATCAGCCCGTGGGTCTCGCTGCCCAACAGATACCGCCTGCGCTGGCTGTAGGCGATTTTGTTGCTGCCGTCCTCCCACACCTCGCCCAGCAGGAAGCTGTCGGGCTTTTCCTGGTCCATGGCACTGCGAATTTCGGCAATGAAGTCGTCCGGCAGCTCGTCGGCCACGTCCAGCCGCCAGCCGGAGGCCCCCTGCCGCAGCCAGTGCCGCACCACGGAGTCACCGTCCCGGATGATGAACCGGCGATAGCTGTCCGCAGACTCCTGCACCGCCGGCAGGGTCTTGATGCCCCACCAGGCGTCGTAATCCTCCGGCCAGGGGTGGAAGGAGTACCAATTATAATACTGGGACTCCCGGCTCTGGGCCGCCCCCAGCTCCGGATAGAACCCCTGGGCGTTGAAATACCGGCTGTTGCTGCCGGTGTGGTTGAACACTCCGTCCAGCATCACCCGGATGCCCCGGCATCCGGCCTCCCGGCACAGGGTGCGGAAGTCCTCCTCGGTGCCCAGCATGGGGTCAATGCGCCGGTAGTCCGCCGTGTCATACCGGTGATTGCTGTCGGACTCAAAAATCGGACACAGGTACAACGTACCTACTCCCATACTCTGTAGGTAGTCTAATCGGGAGGTGATCCCCGCCAGACTGCCGCCGAAGAAATCGTTGTTGCGGATGATCCCCTGGGTGTCGGGCCGCCACACCGGGGTGTCGTCCCAATCCTGGTGGACCACCCGGTCCCCCACCATCCCGGCGGGGTCCGGCACCCGGGTGCGGCAGAACCGGTCCGGGAAGATCTGATAGGTGATCCCCCGGCCAAACCAGGCGGGGGTAGGGCGGCTGTCGTCATAAACCGTCAGCTGCCACCGGGCCTGGTCGTCGAAGCCGTGAAGGCCGTATAGCCTTTGCCCCTCCGGATACGAAAACCGGAAGGCGTACCACACCAGCTCCGGCTCCTCCGGGGCGGTGTATACCCCCTGCCACCGGCCGTCATCGCCGGGGGACAGGGCCACCTCCTGCTCCGTACCCGCAAATTCCCGCCGCAGGAGCAGCGTCACGCCGGTAACGTTTTCATCCCCCGGTCGAACCGCGAAACGGACAGTGGCGCCGCACACGGCGGCGCCAAAGGGGGACTTATATTCCGTATCACGGGAGTCAAAGATCTTGCTCATGGAATGCCTCATTTCAGCAGGGTATTTTCGCCGATGACCACGGCGCCGATCTCCTCCTGGGAGAAATAGGAGTTCACAATGTCCACGGCGGTGGAGGCCAGGGCCGCGCCGGAGCCGCCCTTCTCGATGACCACGGCCACGGCGATCTGGGGATCGTCATAGGGGGCGAAGCACACGAACACGCCGTTGTTGGTGTTGGCGATACCGGTTTCTGCGGTACCGGTCTTGGCGCCGGCAGACACCACGCAATTGGAGAAGTAGTAGGACAGGCTCCCGGTGGTCAGGTTGTGCATGCCCTCCTTCACCGCCTGCAAGGTGCTGTCGCTCATCTCCACGGTGTTCAGCGGCGCCTTGTCATAGGCGTAGATCACCGAGGAGTTGTCGTAGGATTTCACGTTTTTCAGCAGATGGGCCTCATAGTGCTGGCCGCTGCCCACCAGGGTGGCGATGTAGTTGGCCAGCTGCAGGGGCGTGAACAGGTCATAGCTCTGGCCGATGGCGGCGGTCAGGGTCTGGCCGTCGGTCCACTCCAGACCGTTGCGCTCGGCAAACTCCGGGGTGGCCATGGAGCCCTTGGCCTCGGCGCTTCCCGCCCCGCCGATCTCGATGCCGGTATACTCGCCCAGACCGAACTGCCTGGCGTAGTCCGCCAGGGTCTTGATACCCGTCAACCGGCCCACCTCATAGAAGAAATAGTTGCAGGAAACGGTGATGGCCTGGGACACGTTGACCCGTCCGTGGGTGCCGCCGTACTCGTTATAGATCCAGCACCGGGGCTGGGGAGATTTGTAGTAGTCATACACGCCCCGGTCCACAATGGTGGAGGAGGGGGTGATGATCCCCGACTCCAGGGCCGCCACGGCGGTACAGGGCTTGAAGGTGGAGCCCGGGGCGTATGCGCCGCCGATGGCCCGGTTCAGCAGGGGAGTGCCCACGGTGTCGCTGACCAGCTTGCTGTAATCCTGGTCAAAGGTGGACAGGTTATAGGTGGGATAGCTGGCCATGGCCAGCACCTCGCCGGAGCCAACCCCCACCACCACCGCCGCGCCGCCCCGGACGATGCCGTCCTTGGCGGTCATGGCCTCAATGGTCTGGGCCAGGGACTTCTCCGTGTCCTCCTGCACATCGATGTCCAGGGTCAGGGCCACGGTGCCGCCGGGCTGAGGCTCCTTGGTATAAAGCTCGCCGGTGATCTTCCCCTCCTCGTTGGTGGTGATGATCCGGGTGCCCTTGGTGCCGTGGAGATAGGACTCAAAGGCCTTCTCCGCGCCCTCCCGGCCCACCAGGGAGTTCATGGAGTAGCCCTCCATGTCCCGATAGCCGGTGACGCCGTTTTCCGGGTCGCCCACCCAGTCCTCGTAGTAGATGGGACTCAGCCGCCCCAGCACATGGGCGGCATATTCGGTGTTATACACCCGGGCGGAGGAGGTGCCGGTGGATACCCCCTGATACTGGCCGTCCGCCGTCTGGCTGATGAGCTCCACGGACACGTCGTCGGCAAAGACGTACTGTGCGTCCGTCAGACTCTTCACCGCCAGCTCATACCGCACCCCGGCGATGGTCCGGGCCTGGTCGTCGGTATAGCTGCTGTCGATTTTGAACAGCTCCCGCAGCTTGGCCATGAACCGGTCCGGCTGCAGGGTGGGAGTCACCTGGGACAGCTTGGAATAGGGGATGCTTTTGTTCTTCAGGAACAGGGCGAAGCCCTCGCTGTCCTGGGCGTCGGTATAGCTGCAGGGCGCGGTTTTGCTCAGGGGCAGGGTATCGTTCCAAACGGTGTCGTTCTCGGTGCACAGGTCCGTCAGCCGCAGAATGGCGGCGTTCAGGTCCTGGTCATTCTCAAAATCCTTGGCGGAGAAGATCAGGGTATAGGTCAGCCGGTTGGACACCAGCACCTTGCCGTTGCGGTCGGTGATGATCCCCCGGGAGGCCTCCACCGTCTCGCTGGCGGCATTGCTGGCCAGGGACTTGGCCCGGTTTTCCTCCCCGTGGAGGATCTGGGTATAGTACATCACCCCGGCGAAGGCCAGCAGGCACAGGCCCATCAGCCCCGTCAGCGCCCAGATGCGGACCCGCATCGGGTCAAATGCGTTTTTCTTCATGGCACGCCTCCTATCTCAGGATCCGGTTGTGCACGCTGCGCAGCAGCAGATACACCAGCGGCGACAGCACCACCGTCACGGCCAGCTCCCGCCCCGTCAGCGACAGGGCGGCGCTCAGCTCCACCCCCTGCCGGAAGGTCAGCAGCACCGTGTGCAGCAGGTCCGTGATCACCAGGGCCAGAGCCGCGCACAGAACGGCGCACAGGAATCCCTGGCTCAGAAGCCGCTTGGCGATCATCGCCGCCGGCAGCGCCGCCGCCAGAAACGCCAGGGTATAGAAGCACGGGATGACCCCCGGCATAGTCAGGTCGCACAGCAGGCCGAAGATGCCGCCGAACACGGCTCCCTCGGCGGGACCCTCCAGCATGGCCATGATCCCGGCGATCACCGGCGGCAGAAACGGGTGCACCGCCCACACGGAGATGCGGTTGAGCACCAGGGACTGCACCAGCACCAGCAGCAGCACCGCCCCGGCGTAGTACAGCCATTTGAAGAACATATCCCGTTGGTTCATGGATTGATTCATGGCCGCTCCTCTCAATCCACGATGGTGAAGTCCGTGATCACGAACACCTCCACCAGCTGGGTGATATCGGTTTTGGGGATGATGGTGGCGTAGCGGGTCAGGCCGTTGTCATCGGTTTTGATCTCCTCCACGGAGCCGATGACCAGTCCCGAGGGATAGTAGCCTCCCAGGCCGGAGGTGACGATCATGTCGCCGTTGATGAGGCTGGATTCCCCCTCCAGGTACGACAGCTTCAGCTTTCCCTGCCCCATCAGGGCCAGGTCGCCCATGGCCACCGTTACCTCGCCGGTGCGGAACACCAGGGCCCCCAGCTGGGAATCCGTGTCCAGGATGGTGGTCACGGTGCACCAGTTGGTGCCCGCCTCGGTGACCACTCCCACCAGATAGCCGTATTGATCCACCACGCAGTCGCCGATGGCCACGCCCAGGCCAGTGCCCTTGTTCAGGGTCAGGGTCCTGGACCAGTTGGAGGTGCTGCGCTCGATGACCCGGGCCGCCTCAAAGGTAAAGTCCCGCCGCTGCTGCCTCAGACCGTTCAGGTCCCGCAGCCGCTGGTTCTCCTCGCTGTCGGTCTTGGCCTGGCGCGCATCCTCCTTCAGCTGGGCGTTTTCCTTGCGCAGCTCCTCGATCTCCTGGCGCAGGGCTTCCACCGTCTCGAATCGCTGGCCGATGTTCTGGAACCATCCGGCCACGGCGGAACCCGCCGCCCGGAAGGGATAGGTGACCACCCCGGCGGCGTTCTGCAAAAATCCCGTCTGGTTGCTGACGGCGCTGGCGATACACAGCCCCACCGCCACCACCACCACGGCGGCCAGCATCATAATGCCGTTTTTCTGAAAAAATCGTTTCATAGCGTATTCCTTATCGTCGAGCTTATCAAAAAAGCCTTTTTTGATAAACTGGTCACAGCAGCGTCACGCCGAACTCCGCCAGCATCCGGCTCAGCAGCAGCACCGGCAGACCCATCACGTTGAAAAAATCCCCGTCAATGCGCTCCACCAGCAGGGCCCCCTGGCCCTGCACGCCGTAGGCCCCGGCCTTGTCCATGGGCTCGCCGCCCCGGATATAGGCCATCAGCTCCTCCCGGCCGGCGGGCCGGAAATACACGTCCGTGGACTGGGCCCGGGTCAGGGACCGCTGTCCCTGCCGCAGGGTAACGCCGGTGCACACCGTGTGCCGCCGCCCCGCCAGGTCCGTCAGCATCCGCAGGGCGTCCGCCTCATCCTTGGGCTTTCCCAGCCGCTGCTGGTCCAGAAACACCATGGTGTCGGCGGTGATGACGATCTCGTCCTCCTCCGACGGCACCGCCTGGGACTTCTCCCGGCTGATATACGACACGATCTCCGGGGGCGTCAGCCCCTGGGGATACCACTCCTCCACCTGAGGAACCCGCACGGTGAAATCCCGGATGCCGATTCGGGTCAGCAGCTCCTGCCGCCGGGGGGAACCGGAGGCCAGCACGATCCTTGCCATGGCCTCACCTCCCGGTGGAGCCGAAGCCGCCTGCGCCCCGCTCCGTCTCGTCCAGCGCGTCCACCTGCACCAGCTCCGGCCGCACCACCGGCACCACCATCAGCTGGGCAATGCGGTCCCCGGGCCGGATGGTATAGTCCTCCCCGGACAGATTCACCAGCCCCACGGAGATCTCCCCCCGATAGTCGCTGTCGATAACGCCCACGCCGTTGCTCAGGCCGATTCCGTGCTTGAACCCCATGCCGCTGCGCACAAACACCAGGGCCGCATAGTCCGGGGAGGGCAGGGCAATGGCGATCCCCGTGGGGATGCCCATCCGCTGGCCCGGGGCCAGGGTCACATCCTCCTCCGTGCACGCGCACAGGTCCATGGCCGCCGCTCCCGCCGTCTTATACTGGGGCAGCGGGAACTCCCGGCCTATTTTCGGCGACACCGCCTTGATTTTAAGCTCCATTGTACCACTTGCTCCTATTAAATATGAAAACAAACTGTGAAAAGATTGTAAAGGTTGATAACCGGGCGTATTTATTCCACGCCCCGGTAGAACAGGCCCCGGGTCAGCTGGTCCGGCCGGTAGTCGCTGCGGCCCTGATAGGCCCGCAGCACCCGGACGCACTCCTCCGGCGGCTCCGTGGTGAACCGCAGCCGTGCCCGGGTCAGCCCCAGCTGCCGCCACTCCGGCTTATCCGCCAGGAACAGCACCTTACTGTTCTCGATCTCGCACCGGTGGCCCCACTGGCCCACCAGGGGGAACTGCGCCCCGGTGCGGTCCACCAGGACGTTCTCCTGGCCGCACCGGCAGGCAGGGGAGCGGTCCGCATAGTCCCGCCCGGCGTCCCGGCAGCCCAGCTGATTGCGGATGACGCAGTTTTCCATGATCATCAGCGGCAGGCGGCCATATACCACCGCCTCGCAGGGCAGAACCTTCCGCAGGTCCCGGAGCTGCTGCCACCGCAGCTCCATGGACACGGCGGCAGCTTCCAGCCCCAGCTCCTTCCAGAAAAGCAGGGACTCACTGTTGAAAAGATTCAGCCCCAGGTCCCCCCACAGGGGCAGACCCAGACTCTCGGCAATGGGCAGGTGTCCCAGATTGCCGATGGCCACGGCGGACAGGTGCTCCCGGTGCTGCTGCAAAAGCGCCCGCAGCGCCGCCTGGTCCTCCGTCCGAAAAATCCGGGGCAGAACGGCGCAGATGTGGGTCATTTCCGCCCAGCGGTTCAGGTCGAGCTTTTCCAGAAGCTCCGCCGGAACATACACCGTCTCGCACTGGGCCAGGGGCTCCGTCAGCTGCTCCGGCCGCATAATGGAGCAGGTCAGCACCGGCGCGTCAGGCCCCGGCTGGGCCTGGGGCAGGGGAGAGGGGGTACCCGTCCGCCGCACCGGCGGCTGGGCCAGGGCGGCTTCCAGGCCCTCCAGGGCCTGCCGCCGCAGGGCGTTCACGGCGCTGGCCGGCAGCATCAGCCCCTCCTCCAGTTCCACCCGGGTTTCCCGGGGCCGGAACACGGTGCCGCCGGTTTTCTCCAGCCGGGATTGCAATTCCTCCGCCGTCAGGGCCCGGTTCCGGGCCTCCTCCGGGGTGGGACCCTCCGCCCGGACGACGTGTCCCCCGGCGCTGGCCGTCAGGGATACCGGCTCCCCGGCCCGCAGAGTGCAGACCATGTCCACCGGCACCCGGCGGCTGTCCTCCCTGCTGTACCCGGCCTTGGCCCGGGCAAACAGCTCCTTGGGCTCCGGGGCGTTCTCCGGCCGGGTGCCGAACATCTCCGGCCCGGTGCGCCCCTTATAGTATCCGTCGGTGAAGCCGCTGCGGGAGAAGGCGGCCTCCAGCTGCCGGGACTCCTCCCGGCTGGGTCCCCGCTTCTCATCCAGCAGACGGCGATAGATCCCTGTGATCACCGCCACATATTCCGGCCGCTTCATGCGGCCCTCCAGCTTCAGGCACGCCACGCCCATCTGTTCCAGCTCCTGCACATAGTCCGCCAGGTTGGCGTCCTTCAGGCTCAGGGGATGGCCTCCGGCGGCCTTTTCGTTGACGCCGTAGGGCAGGCGGCAGGGCTGGGCGCAGGCTCCCCGGTTGCCGCTGCGTCCGCCGATCACGGCGCTCATTTCGCACTGACCCGAGTAGCACATGCACAGGGCCCCGTGCCCGAACACCTCGATTTCCGCGGGACAGCCCCGGGTTATGGTGTGGATGTCCCGGCGGCTCAGCTCCCGGGCCAGCACCACCCGCTCCAGGCCCAGCTCCGCCGCCCGGCACGCCCCGCCCAGGGTGTGCAGGCTCATCTGGGTGCTGGCGTGGAGGGGAACATCGGGCGCAATTTCCCGGGCCAGCCGCCAGATGCCCCAGTCCTGGATGAGGATGGCGTCCACCCCCATGTCCGAGGCTTTTTTCAGGGCCTCGGCGGCGGCAGGCAGCTCCCGGTCCGTCACCAGGGTGTTCAGGGTCAGATACACCTTCACCCCCCGCAGATGGCAGTAGGCCACGGCCTCCCGGAACTCCTCGTCCGTGAAATTCCGGGCGCTGCGCCGGGCGTTGAGCCCGCCGAAGCCCATGTACACGGCGTCTGCCCCGTTCTGCACGGCGGCCACCATGGCCTCCCAGCCCCCGGCGGGGCTCAGCAGCTCCATCATTGGCCCCGGCCCTGCTGGGCCTTGAACAGCTGGCGCTTCAGCTCCGAGGCCTCGTTCTTGGCCTGGGTGGCCTCGTCCAGATAGTTTTTCACCTGGCGGCGCAGATTCTCCGCCGCCGCCTGATTTTTCAGCAGCTCATCCGCCAGGTTCACCGCCGCCAGCACCGCCGCGTCCGTCTGGCTCACGTGCAGGGCATCCAGCACCTGGCGCATCCTCTCGTCCACCAGTGCGCCTACCTTCTCCATATATGCCGCGCTCTCGTCTGCCACCAGGGTATACTCCTGGCCGCAGATGTTCATTGTCACCTTATTTGCCATGTCATCCTCCTATTTATGTAAACCGCAAAAAGAGTCATACCGATACAGAATCCATTATACCACAAAATCCCGCCGGGAAAAGCCTTTTCTGACGAAAAGGAGAATTTTGTGAAAAACCTGCCTGGGCGGCTTTACGAACCGGGGGATTTCGTGTAAAATAAAGGGGTTCCGAAGGAAACAGAAGGGAGGGCGCGGCTATGAGCGGCTATATCCTGCGGGAAAATGACCCCAGCATCGTGCTGACGGCGGACCAGGTGGACCGCCTGGTGAAAAACGGCGACGGCGACGCCGCGCTTTTATACCTACTTCTAATGCGGGCGGACCGGGGCATCACCGAGCAGGAGCTGCAGTCCCGGCTGCGCTGGAGCCAGCTGCGGCTGAATGCGGCGGAAACGGGCCTGCAGCGGCTGGGCCTGATCCAGCGTCCGGCGGAGACGCCGCCTCCGGCCCCGGCGGAGGAGCGCCCGGTATACAGCGCCCAGGACCTCTCCCAGCTGCTGGAGGACGACCGTTCCTTCCGGATGCTGATCCCCCAGGTGGAGGAGAAGCTGGGCCGCAAGCTGAAAACCGCCGACCTGCAGGTGCTGGCGGGGCTGTATGACGACCTGGGCATGCCGGCGGACGTGATCTATCTGCTGGTGAACCACTGCATCACCCGGTCCGAGGAGCGCTACGGCCCCGGCCGCCGCCCCACCCTGCGCCAGATCGAGAAGGAGGGCTACTACTGGGCCCGCCAGGGCCTGTTCGACCAGGACAGCGCCGCCCGCTATCTGAAAACCTGGCGGGATAAGCAGCAGGGCCAGTCCGCCTATATGCAGGTGCTGGGCCTGGGCCAGCGCCGCCCGGTGGCCAGCGAGGAAAAGTACATCTCCGATTGGATGGACAAGGGCTTCCCGCCGGAAACGGTGGCCCTGGCCTACGACAAGACCATATTCTATAAGAAGCAGTTAGAGTGGCGGTATCTCAACGGCATCCTCCGCCGCTGGCACGAAAACGGCTGGCACACCCCGGAGGAGGTCCAGCAGGGCGACGCCGGAAAGCCCGCCCAGCCGTCCCCGAAGCCGGACAAGCCGGATCAGGACAACTCCCGCATGGAAAAATACATGAAGTGGTAATATAAAGCGGTAAAGGAGGGAACCCCCATGCCCTACGACGGAAAAATTCTCAGCCGGGCCATGGCCCGCTTTGACGAGGATAAGCAGCGCCGGGCCCGGCAGTTCCGGGAGCGTCAGCAGCAGCTGTTTGCCCGGGAGCCGGAGCTGGCGGACATCGACCGCCGCCTGCGCGGCACCATGAGCCAGATCATCACCAGGGCCCTGAAGGGGGGCCGGGACCCGGTGCCTGCCATCCACGCCATCCGGGACGAGAATCTGGCCCTCCAGCGCCGCCGGGGGGAGATCCTTACGGCTCTGGGCTATCCTGCCGACTATCTGGAGGAGAAGCCCCGGTGCGCCCGGTGCGGCGACGCCGGGTTCCTGCCGGACGGCTCCATGTGCGCCTGCCTGCGCAGCTACTACGCCCGGGAGCAGATCGCGGAGCTGTCCCACATGCTGGACATCGGCTCCCAGAGCTTCGACACCTTCCGCCTGGACTACTATTCCACGGACCGGGGCGGCCTGCCCCGCTCCCCCCGGGAGGCGGCCCAGCGGAATCTGGAGATCTGCCAGTCCTTCGCCCGGGACTTCCGCCCCGGGAAGCAGAATCTGCTGCTGTTCGGCGCGCCGGGCCTGGGCAAGACGTTTCTGTCCGCCTGCATCGCCCGGGTGGTCAGCGAGGACGGCTTCTCCGTGGTGTACGACACGGCGGGGCATATTTTCTCCCAGTTCGAGGCCGCCAAGTTCCGCCGGGACGACGTGGACGAGCCGGACGAAAGCGTGGAGCGCTGCATGGCCTGCGACCTGCTGATCCTGGACGACCTGGGCACCGAGATGACCACCGCCTTTGTCCAGAGTGCCCTGTACCAGCTGCTCAACGGCCGCCTGCTGGCGGGAAAAAGCACCATCATCAGCACCAACCTGGACCCCGACCAGATCGGCCGCCGCTATTCGGCCCAGATCATGTCCCGGCTGGAGGGGGAGTTTGAGCTTCTGCCCTTCATCGGCCAGGACATCCGCCTCCTGAAGCGGGAGCAATAGAAGTCTCAAGAAATCCTGCGCGGCTTACGCCGTGCAGGATTTCACAGCTTGTCAAAAAAGCCTTTTTTGACAAGCTGTGTGCGGTTTTTCAGAACTTTTTAAGTTCTGAAAAACCTGTGATTGCAAACGAAAGACACCCCTGATGGGTTTCTTTCGTAACTATCTTCCTTTCCGATGGCGGAAGATTTCCGAGTTTTTCGACAGTCTCAAGAAATCCTGCGCGGCTCACGCCGTGCAGGATTTCTTTCATCCCCGCAAACCGAATTAACGACCGCAAACGTTACCGCGCTGACCTCCGCACGATGTATCATCTTTCAAAAATCCGCGCCGTCCTCGCGCGAACTCCTGCAAATTATTTCAACACAATAAAGAATCCGCGAATTTTCCGTGAACATCGTAACGAAAATGTAAAGAATTTTTGTACAAAGTGAGAATTGATTTTTTCTGTAAAATAATTATCATATTGGACGGAATGCAAGAGGAGTTGCGTCCTTTTGCTCCAAAACATTATGATGTATGAATAGAGGAGGAGAAAAATGGTTAGCTTTCTGATTTGCCTGGCCTTGCTCATCGGCGGTTATTTCGTCTATGGCAAGGTGGTGGAAAACACCTTCGGGCCGGACGACCGCGAGACCCCCGCTGTGAAGATCAACGACGGCGTGGACTATGTGGTCCTTCCCCAGTGGAAGCTGTTCATGATCCAACTGCTGAACATCGCGGGCCTTGGTCCCATCTTCGGCGCTATGCAGGGTGCTCTGTGGGGCCCCATCGTGTTCCTGTGGATCACCTTTGGTACGATCTTTGCCGGTGCAGTGCATGACTACTTCTCCGGCATGATGAGCGAGCGCAACAACGGCGCTTCCATCTCCGAGATCTCCGGCATCTACCTGGGCGGCTTCATGAAGAACGTCATGCGCGTGTTCAGCGTGGTGCTGCTGATCATGGTGGGCACCGTGTTCGCCGTGGGTCCTGCGGGCCTGATCGTCACCCTGTTCAAGAACGGCGGCTCCACCGGCATTGTCACCACCACTCTGTTCTGGCTGATCATCGTCCTGGTGTATTATTTCATCGCCACCTTTATTTCCATTGACAAGATCATCGGTAAGATTTATCCTATCTTTGGTATCTGCCTGATCGTCATGGCCGTCGGCGTGGCCGTGGGCATCTTTGTCAAGCCTGAGTACACCATTCCTGAGATCTGGGATCACTTCGGTTCCATGCATCCCAAGGGAACTCCCGTGTGGAGCTTCATGTTCATCACCGTGGCCTGCGGCGCTATCTCCGGCTTCCACTCCACCCAGAGCCCCCTGATGGCCCGCTGCATGAAGAGCGAGAAGCAGGGCCGCTTCGTGTTCTACGGCGCCATGGTTTCCGAAGGCGTCATCGCCCTGGTGTGGGCCGCTGCCGGCTGCGCTCTGTATGAGGTCACCGGCGGCCTGAACACCGGCCTGGCCGAGATCCTGGCCAATGGTCAGTCTGCCGCCATCTATGATGTCTGCGTCAAGACCATGGGCAAGGTGGGCGTGGCTCTGGCTATGCTGGGCGTCATTGCCTGCCCCATTACCTCCGGCGACACCGCCTTCCGCAGCGCTCGTCTGGTGCTGTCCGACTGGTTCAAGATCGACCAGAAGAAGTGGAAGAACCGTCTGCTGCTGTGCGTGCCCGTTCTGGGCGTGGGCGCTGTCCTGGGCGTGGGCAATGCCCTGGGCTTCATCGACTACACCGTTATCTGGCGTTACTTCAGCTGGACCAACCAGACTCTGGCCATGATCGTCCTGTGGGCCGCTTCCATGTACCTGTACTATGAGAAGAAGAACTACTGGATCACCGCCGTGCCTGCCACCTTTATGAGCGCCGTTTCCGCCACTTACTTCCTGCTGGGCAACGAGTGCCTGGGCCAGTTCATCAACCACAAGACCGCCGAGGGCGTCACCGTGTACAACACCGCCGTGGCTTACCCCATCGGCATCGCCGTGGCCGTCCTGTTCCTGGGTATCTTCCTGTACACCATCAAGAAGCGCCATACCCAGCCTCACTACGAGACGCTGGGCAAGTAATTCGCCCCTTTTTCAAAACTTCGCAAAGCGGCAGGCCCCTCCTGCCGCTTTGCCCCTATGGGAGGAACTGCTATGATTTTTGCACCTGCACGCCTTGGCAGCGTCACGCTGGACAACGAGACCCTGGCGGCGGATAAGAAGGGCTGCCGCCGCTTCGGCCCCTGCGGCGTGGGCGAAAAGGCCCTGTATCTCAACAGCTTTTTCATCGACCGGCACTATTATGTGGCGCTGTCCTCGGTGCGCCGCGTGTTCAAGCGCGTGGCCATGAGCAAGGGCGGCTTCACCGGCAAGGGGGCCTTCGGCTCCATCCCCTACCTGGTGGTGGAGTACGACGGCGGCGAAAAGCAGTGCAATTTCAAGCACGAGGAGGACGTGGACAACCTGCTGGCCTACCTCTCCAAGCTCTGCCCGGATCTGCCGCTGCAAAGCCGCAAGGTGGAGCAGCACATGGCCCAGCAGCGGGCCGAGAACGCCCGCCGCTATCTCAAGGAGCTGACGCCCCAGGCCCAGGCCGAAAGGGAGCGCCTGGAGCAGGCCCGCACCTTCCTGGAGGATCACACCAACCTGACCCGCCGCCTGTCCCAGGCGGCCAAGGCCAAGCGGGTCAATGACCGCTCCAACCCCAGCTATAAGTGGGTGGCCCTGGCCATCGTCATCGCCGGGCTTATTGCCTTGGTATACGGCGTGGTGTCCATGATCCGGGGCACCAACAGCGTGGGCATCTACTTTGCCCTGTTCGGCCTGGCGGCGGTGTTCCTGTTCTCCGGGGCCCATGTGCTGCCCACCGCCCGCAACAACAAAACGGCCCTGACCCGGGAATGGGAGCAGGCCCAGGCGGACCTGGCGGCGGTGCTGCCGAAGGATTTCCCCCTGCCTGCCCGCTATGCCCACCCGGTGGTGCTGACCCGGATGATCCGCGTTCTGCGGGAGGGCCGGGCCCAGACCGTCGACGAGGCCCTGGACGTGGTGAAGCGGGACCTGAAGGCCCTGACCGCCGATGTCCAGGTGGAGCAGTGGGAGTATGACGAGGTGGTGGCCGTGAAGCCCATGTTCCTGCTGTCGGACTATCAATAACACAAAAAATCTCCCCGCCCGGGGAGATTTTTTGCGCTTGACAAATACCCAGGAGGGGTATATAACTATAGATACCCCCACGGGGTATCATGAAACAAAGCGAGGCGGGGAGACTATGGAAGAACACAACTGCTGCCGCTGCTCCCAGCGGAAAAAGGAGCGCTCGCCGGAGGAATACAAGCGCCTGATCCACCGGCTCAACCGCATCGAGGGCCAGATCCGGGGCATCCGGGGCATGGTGGAGGCCGGGGCCTACTGTCCCGACATCCTGGTCCAGGCGGCGGCGGTGAACGCGGCCATCAACGCCTTCAACAAGGAGCTGCTGGCCAGCCACATCCGCACCTGTGTGGCCCAGGACATCCGGGACGGCAAGGATCAGGTCATCGACGAGCTGGTGACCACCCTGCAAAAGCTGATGAAATAGGAGTGGACCCAATGAAGCAATACAATGTCACGGGCATGAGCTGCGCCGCCTGCTCGGCCCGGGTGGAAAAGGCGGTGGGGAAGGTCCCCGGCGTCACGGCATGCTCTGTGAGCCTTTTGACCAATTCCATGGGCGTAGAGGGCACGGCGGCGCCCTCCGCCATTATTGCCGCCGTGGAGGCGGCGGGCTACGGCGCGTCGGAAAAGGGCGCGGCCCAGTCGTCTCCCAGCGCCGACGAGCAGCAGCTGGAGGACCGCGAGACGCCCCGTATCCGGCGGCGGCTTATCTGGTCCGTGGGCTTTCTGCTGGTGCTGATGTACTTTTCCATGGGCCACATGATGTGGGGCTGGCCCCTGCCGCCGTTTTACGACGACAACCATGTGGCCATGGGCCTGACCCAGCTGCTGCTGACGGGGATTATCATGGTCATCAACCAGAGGTTCTTCATCAGCGGCTACAAGGCCCTGTGGCACCGGGCCCCCAATATGGACACCCTGGTGGCCCTGGGGGCCACGGCGGCCTTCGGCTACAGCACCTATGCCCTGTTTGCCATGACGGCCGCCCAGGTCCGGGGGGATGAGGCCGCCGTCATGACCTATATGATGGACTTCTATTTTGAGTCCGCCGCCATGATCCTGACCCTGATCACCGTGGGCAAGATGCTGGAGGCCCGGTCCAAGGGTAAGACCACCGACGCCCTGAAAAGCCTCATGAGCCTGGCCCCCAGAACCGCCTCGGTGATCCGGGACGGCCGGGAGGTGGAGGTGCCGGTGGAACAGGTGCAGCAGGGGGAGGAGTTCGCCGTCCGGCCCGGGGAGAGCATCCCCGTGGACGGCGTGGTGCTGGAGGGCTCCAGCGCCGTCAATGAGTCCGCCCTGACCGGGGAGAGTATCCCCGTGGACAAGGCTCCCGGCGACGGAGTGTCCGCCGCCACGGTGAATCAGTCCGGCTATCTCCGCTGCCGGGCCACCCGGGTGGGCCAGGATACCACCCTGTCCCAGATCATCCGCATGGTCAGCGATGCCGCCGCCACCAAGGCCCCCATCGCCAAGATCGCCGATAAGGTCTCCGGCGTGTTCGTTCCGGCGGTGATCTCCATCGCCGCCGTGACCACGGCGGTGTGGCTGCTGCTGGGCCACCCGGTGGGTTACGCCCTGGCCCGGGGCATCTCCGTTCTGGTCATCAGCTGCCCCTGTGCCCTGGGCCTGGCCACTCCTGTGGCCATTATGGTAGGCAGCGGCCTAGGGGCCAAAAACGGCATCCTGTTCAAAACCGCCGCCTCCCTGGAGGAGACGGGCCGGGTGCAGATCGTGGCCCTGGACAAAACCGGCACCATCACCAGCGGTCAGCCCCGGGTGACGGACATCCTCCCGGCGGAGGGCGTCACGGAGCAGGAGCTGCTGACCCATGCCCTGGCCCTGGAGCAGAAAAGTGAGCACCCCCTGGCCCGGGCTGTGCTGGACCGGGCGGCGGGGCTTACGGCTCCGGAGGTGTCGGACTTTCAGGCCCTGCCCGGCAACGGCCTGACGGCTGTGCTGGAGGGCCGGACCCTGTGGGGCGGCAGCGCCGCCTTTACAGAGAAGCGCGCCGCCGTTTCTCCGGACCTGCAGGCCAGAACCGAGGAACTGTCCCGGCAGGGGAAAACGCCCCTGTTCTTCGGGGCGGAGGACCGGCTTCTGGGCGTCATCGCCGTGGCGGACGTCATCAAGGAGGACAGCCCCCAGGCGGTCCGGGAGCTGCGGAATATGGGCATCCATGTGGTGATGCTCACCGGCGACAACCAGCGCACCGCTCAGGCCATCGGGGCCCAGGCGGGGGTGGATCAGGTCATCGCCGGGGTGCTGCCGGAGGGTAAGGAGGCCGCCATCCGCCGGCTGATGCAGCGGGGCAAGGTGGCCATGGTAGGCGACGGCATCAACGACGCCCCGGCCCTGACCCGGGCCGACACCGGCATCGCCATCGGCGCGGGAGCCGACGTGGCCATCGACGCGGCGGACGTGGTGCTGATGAACAGCAGTCTGCTGGACGTGCCCGCCGCCATCCGGCTCAGCCGGGCCACCCTGCGGAACATCCACGAGAACCTGTTCTGGGCGTTTTTCTACAACGCCATCGGCATTCCTCTGGCCGCCGGGGTGTTCATCCCTCTGGGGCTGACCCTGAACCCCATGTTCGGCGCCGCGGCCATGAGCCTTTCCAGCTTCTGCGTGGTGTCCAACGCCCTGCGGCTGAATCTGTTCAAGCTCCGGGATAACCGGCACGATCATAAACGAACCAATCACTTAAACGACATCAAGGAGGAACAAGCTATGGAAAAGACCCTGGAGATCAAGGGCATGATGTGCCCCCACTGCGAGGCCACCGTTCGCACCGCCCTGGAGGCCATGCCCCAGGTGCAGGCCGCTCAGGTCAGCCACGAAAGCGGCACCGCCGTGGTGACCCTCACCGCCCCGGTGGAGGACGACACCCTTCGCCGCACCGTGGAGGACAAGGGCTACACCGTCACCGTCATCCGCTGACCCTACACAAACAACGAGAAAAGCACGGCGCAAGCCGTGCTTTTCTCGTATAAATCTTCGGCTGAAAGAGGGTCCCAACAGCCGGATTCATCTTCAGGCTCTCTCCATGGCCTCCCGGAAGTCTCTCTGGTCGGTGAAGATTTCCTGCTTATAGGGGTTCTTCTTCTGTGCCTTGGCCCGCTTGATGATGCTGGCCAGGATCACCACGTTCACCACCAGCGCCACGATGGAGATCACGCCTTGGGCCGTGGGATTGGCCGCCGTGGGCCGGACGGCGGGATCCATGAAGCCGTTGGCATAGACGGAGGTGATGGTGCTGAACACGCTGTCATCCTGGAACAGGGGGAACACCTGGGCAAACATGCACCACAGAGCCAGGGTGTTGGCCCGGTTCTGGATCCAGCCGCCCTTGTTCCAGAAGTGGTTGGCAAAGGTGGGGGCCAGCAGCAGGGCCAGGCCGCAGTACCAGGAGTGGGTGGGCAGGCAGTTATAGGTGTATTCGAAGTTCCACAGGTCATAGGCCAGGATGTAGCACCAGGTCATGTCGGGCCACAGCATGTCCTTCTGATCCTTGGAGGAGTAAATGCCCCACCAGGCGGTCATGCAGAAGATGTTGACGATACCGGCAATGCCGTTGACCCAGTTCCACCAGCCGCCGTACAGCCACACGTTCTCGGAGGACAGCCACCAGCGGTCGCCGAACTCCTTCAGGGCCATGGCGCCCCGGATGCCGGACTCGAAGTCGCTGGCCACGGCGATGAGAATATTGATGGCCACAATGGCAAAGGGGAACACCTTGAACCACTCCGTCTTGCCGATGCTCCACTTATACTTGAGCATCATGAAGCCGATGCACCCGGCGGTGGCGGCGTACAGCTTGGCATAGTGGAACCAGCTGTTCATGTTGGTATAGGTCTGGTTGTTCAGGGCCCATTCCGCGCCGGCCCGTGCGCCGATGGCAATGGCGATGAAATACACCGTCAGCGCGGCGGGCAGCACCAGAAAGCAGATGATGCCGCCGGTCTTGGTGCGGCGGGCGAACTCGTTGGCCAGCACCAGCCCGGTAAACACCAGCACAAAGCCCAGCAGCTGGTACAGGGCGGTCTCGCCATAGATCTGGAATAACATGTCCATTCCTCCTAAAAAATTTTCTGTCTCCTAAGCTCAGCCGCCTGGTCCAGCCAGAGAAGCCCGGACCATCGGCCATGCCGCCAATATAGCACAGGTTTCCTTAAAAAGTCAACTGTCACACGGAAAAAAGTGTTGAAAAAGCCAGAAAAAGCGGGCATAATGGAACTGAAATCGGCTGTGGTATGTGGCCATACCACAGCCAGAGGAGGAAGCGCGTATGGAGTTTGAAAAGCTGGTGTCCCCATCGCTGAAGGACCTGTTCATCACCCACATCGAGGCCATGATCCTTTCCGGGGAGCTGCCGGTGGGGCAGCAGCTGCCGCCGGAGCGCCAGCTGGCCCAGTCCATGGGCGTCAGCCGGGCGGTGGTCAACAGCGGCGTGGCGGAGCTGGAGCGCCGGGGATTTTTAGAGGTCCGGCCCCGGGTGGGCACCTTCGTCACGGACTATCGCCGGGCCGGGACCCTGGACACCCTGAAATCCATCATGACCTATAACCGGGGCCGCCTGCGCAACGAGGAGATCCGCTCCATTCTGGAGATCCGGGACGCCCTGGACAAGCTGGCGGCGGCGGGGATCATCGCCTGCGCCTCGGAGGAGGACATCGCTGCCCTGTTCCGGGCGGCGGAGGCCATCCGGGAGGCCGGGGACAACCGCCATGCGGCGGAGGCGGCCTTTGCCTTCCAGCATGAGCTGGCCATGCAGTCGGGCAACACCCTGCTGCCCCTGATCTTCCGGTCCTTCTATTCCTCGGTGCTGGTGCTGTGGGAGCGGTTCTGCGCCCTCAACGGCGTTTCCATGCTCTATGAGACCAGCGTCCGCCTGTGCCGCCACATCCGGGACCGGGACCTTTCCGCCGCCGTGGCCTGGATCGACTACTGCACCCGGGAGACCGTCTCCGGCAGCCGCCGGATATACTACTGATCCGGGAGCGGCAAAACCAATGTCACAAAAAGAAATCACCATCCCGAGGGATGGTGATTTCTTTTTGTGATTGCCCACAGGTTTTGCTGCCCATGCGCACTCCTGTATATCGCAAGGAAAGGAATGTATGCAAGGGAAACCTTAGTCGGGTTTCCCTTGCATGTTAAATCGCCCGCCCGCAGGCGAGCACTTTTGCGGAGCAAAAGTGCTGCTCCAAAAAGAAAGACACCCGTAGGGGTGTCTTTCTTTTTGGAGCAGGGTACGGGAATCGAACCCGCCTCCTCGGCTTGGGAAGCCGATGTACTACCGATGTACTAATCCTGCGAACCGCTACCTGCTGATTATAGCAGACTCCCGGCGGTTTTGCAACCGCTTTTTTTGTCGGAACCGGGAAAACTGCGCCGCCCGGCCGGGGATGGGCAGTCCCGGGCCGGGCGGCGCAGGTTCAGATGACGTAGTTGTCCCCCTGGGGCAGGGACATCAGGTCTGCCAGGGTCACGCCGGAGAAGTATTCCCGGGTCACCCGGTAATACCCCTCCCACACCGGCAGCGTCCGGCAGTCGGCCGCCCGGGCACAGGCGCCGGCCCCGTCCTTCAGGCAGCTCACCGGGGCCAGATCGCCTTCGGACCGCAGCAGAATGTCCCACAGGGTGTACGTCTCCGGCTCCCGGGCCAGGCGATACCCACCCCCGATGCCGTGAACGCTCTCAATGAAACCGGCGGCCTTCAGGGCAGGCATCAGCTTCTCAATATATTTCAGCGAGATGTCCTGCCTTGCAGCGACCTCCTTCATGGGGATGTAACCGCCGTTGCGATGCTCCGCCAGGTCCAAAAGGATCCGGATGGAATACCGCCCTTTTGTCGAGATCATGCTATCTGCCTCCTTCGTGTCCCTCCATTATACCCCCAAACCGGTGGGTAAGGCAAACCTTTTTTGGTAAATTTCCACATTTTCTGTCGGAACATTTGCATATTCATGATGAATATGCTATACTGCTGAAAAATCCACAGAAATGAGGTGCTCTTATGGACCAATACAAGATCATCCAGGTAAAGGAAAGCGTTTTCGCCGATAATGACCGGGAGGCGGACCGGGTCCGCCAACAGCTGAAGGGCCAGGGGACCTTTCTGCTGAATCTGATGTCCTCCCCCGGCAGCGGCAAGACCACCACCCTGCTGCGCACCGTGGAGGGGCTGAAGGATCAGCTGCGCATCGGCGTTATGGAGGCCGACATCGACTCCGACGTGGACGCCGCCGCCATGGCGGGCGCAGGGGTCCGTTCCATCCAGCTGCACACCGGCGGTATGTGCCACCTGGACGCGGGCATGACGGAGCAGGGCCTGCAGGAGCTGGGGACGGAGGACCTGGACCTGGTGGTGCTGGAGAATGTGGGCAATCTGGTGTGCCCGGCGGAGTTCGACACCGGCGCCGTGAAGAACGCCATGATCCTCTCCGTGCCGGAGGGCCACGACAAGCCCCTGAAATATCCCCTGATCTTCACGGTGTGCGACGCTCTGATCATCAACAAGATCGACGTGCTGCCCTATTTCGACTTCGACATGGACAAGGTGGTGGAGTACGCCCACCGCCGCAACCCCAATCTGAAGATTTTCCCCATCTCCGCCAAGTCCGGCCTGGGCGTGGATGCCTGGCGTCAGTGGCTGCTGGAGGAGACCCGGGCCTGGAAGGAGAGCTGACCCCATGGAGCAGATTTTCTCCCAGCTGTTTTACGAGGTGGAAAAGCACCGGGACACGGTGCTGGTGACCCTCATCGCCGACCGGGGCAGCGCCCCCCGGAAGGCCGGGGCACAGATGCTGGTGGGGGCGGAGGGCCGCCTGGTGGGCACCATCGGCGGCGGCGCGGTGGAGGGCCGCAGCATCCAGCTGAGCCAGCAGCTGCTGGCCCAGCGCCGCTCCTGCATCCGGGAGTTCCCCCTGTACCAGGCCCCGGAGCGGGACATCGGCATGGTCTGCGGCGGCGATGTCACCGCCCATTTCCAGTTCATCCCGGCGGAGGACCCCACTTGGAGCGAGACCGCCAGCCGGGCCCTGGCCCTGCTGAACCGCCGCACCGCCGGCTGGCTGGTGCTGGCGGAGGACGGCTCCGCCCCGGCGCTGCTGGACCGGGAGAGCGTGGTTTCCGGCAGTCTGCCGGAGGATACCGCCCAGGCCCTGCGGACCCCGGGCTTCTCCATGGCGGCGGGGTATATCTCCCTGCCCCTGCCCATCGGCCAGCGGGCGCTGCTGTTCGGCGCGGGGCATATCTCCCAGGCCCTGTGCCCCCTGCTGACCACCATCGGCTTCCGTCCGGTGGTGTTCGACGACCGGCCGGAGCTGGCCAACACCCGGCTGTTCCCCACGGCGGAGCAGGTGATCTGCGGGGACTTCACCCGCATTTCCGACTATCTGACCATCACCGACGAGGACTTTGTGGTCATCATGACCAGCGGCCATGTCCGGGATTTCCAGGTGGAGGAGCAGACCCTTCGGGGGGACTTTGCCTATGTGGGGGTCATCGGCTCCCGGCGGAAAACGGCGTCGGTGAACCAGCGGCTGCGGGAGGCGGGCATCCCCCAGTCCTCCATCGACCTGGTGCACACCCCCATCGGCACTCCCATCCTGACGGTGACGCCGGAGGAGATCGCCGTCAGCATCGCCGGTGAGATGATCCAGGTCCGTGCCCAGCGCCGGGGCCCCACCTCCCACGGCTGCCCTATGCACGGCTGATTGCATAGTAAAAGCACCAGACAGGGCCTGCCCCTGCCTGGTGCTTTTGTTGTTCAAAGCCGTCACGGCCTTTCATAGCGGTATTCCAGCCCGAAATCCCGGTCATCCGCCTCCCGGTGCAGATAATCGCAGCCCTGCTCCGACACGATCCGGAAGCCGCATTTTTCGTGGGCCTTCAGGGACGCGGCGTTCTTTTTCCCCACGCAGTCGCAGAGCCGGAACGGCCCCTCCGCCTTCATTGCGTCCAGGACCTCCGAAAGGAGCCGGACACCGTATCCCTGCCGTCTCCGGTCCGGGCGCGTCTCCAGGGCCTCCAGGTAATACGGCCCCTCCGGAATCCTACAGATCCTCAGGGCGCTGACCCACACGCCGTCCTCCTCGAGGACCCAGCAAACGGCCTCCGGCTCCTTGAAGAACTCGTTTTTCAGAAAGTCCAGAAATCCGGACTCCACCATGCGGACAGCCGCCTCCTTGTCCGGCTCCTCCGGGCAGAAAAAGTCCGTGTTTTCCAGGTTGCTTTCGGCGTAGACATCCATCAGCTTTCTCTCGTCCAGCGCCTGACCGTCTGTGATTTTCAGCAGCATCTTTTCTCCTCCTGTTTCCGGCTCTCCCGCCTGGTGCGTCATATCTCCCGCTCCATGACAATGTACCGGGCCTCGCCTATGGTCTGGAAACGATTTTTCGTCCAGAAAGCATGGCTCTGGGGATTGCCCTTGTCCACCCCCAGACGTATTTTTTCGCAGCTGCAGGCGGAAAGATACGCCGCAAGCCCGCTGATGATCTGTGAACCCACGCCCCGGTGCTGATACCGCACGTCGGTCATGAACAGGCCGATGAAGGCGATGCTTTTTTCGGGATAGCCCAGGATCAGGTCCATAATGGCCGCCAGGGACCCACCGTCGAAAAAGCCGACGTAATATTTGTCCTCGCGGCTTTTTCCCGGCGGCAGGGCCTCCATGTCGTCCAATATGCTCTCTTTTGTCACAAAGGGCTCATGATACCGGTAAAAAATCTGGTTTTCGCGGCACAGCTCATAAATGGCGTCCACGTCATCCCGGCCCAGCCTCCGCACCTGATAGTTTTTTGAAATTTCGGTTATCTCCACGTCAAGCACCTCCGTCAAATCCCGTTTTCTGCTTTATTCAAACGCCCTGTTGAAGATAACCGGCAAACTTGAATTTGGCGGGCTGTGGCTTCTGACACTCGCATTTAGAAAAGGCTTTCATGATTGTCGGTATTATGATACTTCTCAAAACTGAATTTCTTGGACCGACTGAACAGCAAAGGTCTTGACAAAGCCCAACTAATAACAATTGAAGGTAAATCAAAACAAAAAAAGATTGCTATACTGAGCCATGAAATGACAGCGGCAGGGAAAAAATCAAAGGCATAAAGTAAGCCTGCAAGCAGATAAACTGCAAAGCAAAGCCAGCCAATCTTTTGATATATTATCATGCCGTTACAAAATTTGACTGCATGACGACAATTGCCCTTGAAATGCAGAAGCCGTATTTTTTGAAAAAATGTATATTGTTTCTTTAATTTTTTCAGGGCCGATTTACTTCTGTGCATTTCCAGCAGGCCATCCATTAATATATAGTTCGCAAGCGCAGCGAAGAAAAAGAGCAGCACAGAAGCGATTACGCACGTGGCGGGCTGTGCAGACATATTCTCTATTATTTTTTGCAAAATTTGATCTCTCCTGTCAGACAAATTTCGCTTTTCTGCCTTATTCAAACACCCCGCTGACGTAGCGGTACTTGTCCAGGCTGGACGCAGCATTCCAGGTCATGTAGCCGCCGGTGTTGCCGGTTTCGTTCAGGGCCTGGATCTGGGCGGCCACCTCGTCGGGGCCATAGGTGTTATAAGGCTCCCGGATGGCGTTGTAGCACTGGATCCAGGTGCGCACGGCGGCAGGGGAGGGGGTCTCCTGCTGGCGGGCGGCGGCCTTTTCGCCGAAGGTTTTCATGGTCTCATAGGGATGCTCCCAGGGCAGCCAGCTGCCGGAGGCGGAATAATGATCGGGGTACGGCATGGCGCTGATGGCGTCCATCACGCCGCTGATGGCCGCCCAGTACTGGCCATAGGCGGTGACGTATTTCTCGGCGCACTCGCCGAACACGTCTGCCGAGACATACACCCCCGCCTCATGGAGCCGGTCGGCGGCATACTGCAAAAACCGCTGCACCGCCTGGGCCCTGCTCTCGTCATTGGCGTTGCGGTAGTCGATGGTGCCCGCCTCGTCATAGTCCCAGGTGCCGTCGGGGAAGCGGACATAGTCAAACTGAATCTCGTTGAAGCCCATGGTCCGGGCGGCCTCCAGGGCCAGGTCCACCTTATACTGCCACACATAGCGGCTGTATACGCTGGGCCAGTACATGCCGCCGATCTTCAGCGGATTGCCGTCCAGGTCCGCCACCACGCACTCCGGATGATCTGCGGCCAGGTTGGGATCGTTGAATACGGTGATCCGGCCGATGACATAGTACCCGGCGTCCTTCAGCTTCCGCACCGCCGCCTGATAGTCCTCTAAGGTGTTGTAGGCGTCCTCATAGGCGCTGGGGGAATACTGCTGCATCACCGGGGAGGCGTAGCCAATGGCCCCGCCGTCCATCACGTCCACCACAAAGGCGTTGATGCCGCAGCCGTCGGCCACGGCAATGTAGGCCTCCGGATTCCGGATGGCCTCGTTGTTCAGATACAGGGCCTTCACGGTGCCGGGCATGACGTTGTTCTCGAACTTGGGCTTTTCATAGGCATCATAGTCCAGTCCTGCCGCGTCGCCGCCGCCGTAGCTGTCGCCCCGGTCGGCGTGGAGCTGGGCCATATCCGCGTCATAGGCCGCGGCGGCCTCCTCCTCCGTCAGCCGGACATACCGGGCGGGGATGCAGCCCCCCTCCGCCTGGTAATAGGCCACGCTGCCGTCCTCCGCCAGCCCCCGGTAGCCGGTAACGGTCAGGGCCTGGCCTCGGAGCACCAGGGGGCCGGTGGGGTTCCCGTCCCCGTCCGTCAGGTTCTGGGCCCGGCGGACATACACCGTCTCCAGCGTTACCACGGCGTTGACGTCGCTGGTGAGGTTGGCCCGGTCCAGCCAGCCGAAGCTGCCGTCCTCCCGGGGCACCCGAACCTGGTCCGGGTGATTTTCGTCGGCCTCCTCCACCACATAGTTCACCTGACTGCCCCGGATCAGCTGCTCCAGAACGGCGCCCTCCTCATCGTACAGGGGGGCCGTTTCCGACGCCGAGGCGATATAGCCCGCCGCCGTCTCCAGGGGCTTTGCCTGCTGCCGGGTGAAGTGCCACACCAGGGCGGCAATGGTGGCCAGGCACACCAGGGCCAGGACCACGCCGGGCCACTTGGGGCGGCGCTGCTTCCGGCTGCGCCGGGGCCGGGAGGTGTATTCCGGCTCTGCTTCCGGAGCCCAATCGGGGGCCCATTCGCCGGTCTGCTGCTGATTCACGGACATAGGGGAAATACCTCACTTTTTGGATTTTCCCCCATTATACCGTATTTTTCGCCGGATGGCTACACTTTTGTTTCCGTCCCGGCCTGTCCCGCCGAAAAATCGGGACAAAACCCGGCAAAAGCGGGACAAACCGCCGGTGATGCGGACGGAAATGTGAATTTTTTCCCCTCCCCTTGCAATTTTGAAAAAATAGGCTATGATATAGGAGAAAGAATATGTCCCGCCCGGCGGGAGAAGAAAAGAAGGTACTGTTATGACAAAAATTGACATCGTGTCCGGTTTCCTGGGCGCAGGTAAGACCACCCTCATCAAGAAGATGGTGAAGGAGGCATATCAGGGCGAGAAGCTGGTGCTGATCGAAAACGAGTTCGGCGAGATCAGCATCGACGGCGGCTTTTTGAAGGACGCCGGTATCCAGATCTCCGAAATGTCCTCGGGCTGCATCTGCTGCTCCCTGGTGGGCGACTTCGGCAAGGCCCTGCGGGAGGTGAAGGAGCAGTTCCAGCCGGACCGCATCCTCATCGAGCCCTCCGGCGTGGGGAAGCTCTCCGACGTCATCGTGGCGGTGGAAAACACCGTGGCGGATATCCCGGATATGAAGCTGAACTCCTTTGTCACCGTGGCCGACGCCGGCAAGGTGAAGGTGTATATGAAGAACTTCGGCGAGTTCTATAACAACCAGATCGAGGCCGCCGGCACCATCATCCTGTCCCGGACCCAGAAGCTGACTCAGGAGAAGCTGGAGGCCGCCGTGGCTCTGCTGCGGGAGAAGAACCCCACCGCCGCCATCCTGACCACCCCCTGGGACCAGCTGGACGGTCAGGCCATTCTGGCCGCCGTGGAGAAGGTGTCCCTGGCTGACGAGCTGCTGGAGAAGATGCGGGCCGAGCACGAGGCCGAGGAGGCCGAGCATCATCACCATCATCACGAGCATGACGAGGATGCGCATGAGCATCACCATCATCACGATCATGATCATGACGAGGATGAGGACGAGCACGAGCACCATCATCACGACCATGATCATGAGCATGACCATGACCACGACGAGCACGAGCATCACCACCATCATCACGGCGAGGGCGAGTGCGACGATCCGGAGTGCGCCTGCCACCACCATCACCACCACGCCGACGAGGTGTTCACCAGCTGGGGCGCGGAGACCCCCAAGCAGTTCACCCAGGCGGATATCGACCGCATTCTGACGGCCCTGGATTCCGGCGAATACGGCGCCATCCTGCGGGCCAAGGGCATTGTGCCCGCCGCCGACGGCCAGTGGCTGCACTTTGACTATGTGCCCCAGGAGCACGAGGTGCGCTACGGCGCCGCCGACTACACCGGCCGCCTGTGCGTCATCGGCTCCCAGCTGAAGGAGGACGGCCTGAAGACCCTGTTCGGCCTGTAAGGAGACGCCTATGGACATTCCTGTATATCTCATCACCGGTTTTCTGGACGCCGGAAAAACCGACTTCATCAACGGCATCCTGAAGGACGGCTTCGCCGCCGAGGACCGGACGCTGCTGCTGTGCTGCGAGGAGGGGGAGACGGAGTACGACCCCAAATCCCTATTCAACGTCTTTACCTACACCGTGGACGATCCCGCCCAGCTGACGCCGGAGTTCTTCAAGAAGCTGGAAAAGCAGTACCGGCCCAAGCAGGTGATCATCGAGTTCAACGGCATGTGGAGCTTCGAGCCCCTGTACCGGGAGGGCCTGCCCGCCAACTGGATCCTGTATCAGATCATGTGCCTGGTGGACGCCACCACCTTTGAGCCGTATCTGCGGAACATGGGCCAGCTGATGATGGAAAAAATTCTCAACGCGGACATGATCATCTTCAACCGCTGCAATGAGGAGCTGCGCAAGGCCCTGCGGGGCCGGAACCTGCGGATGGTGAACCGCCGGGCGGACATCTATCTGGAGAACACCGACGGCACCAGCGAGGACTACGTCACCGAGGACATGGCCCCCTTTGACCTGTCCGGCGGCCACCTGGACGTGCCGGACAACGACTACGGCATCTGGTATGTGGACATGATGGACAACCCCCAGCGCTACGACGGCGTCACCGTGCGGTATAAGGCGCTGATGTGCCACTCCAAGAAGTTCCCGGGGATCCACTGCCCCGGCCGCTTCGCCATGGTGTGCTGCAACAACGACATGCAGTTCCTGGCCCTGGTGTGCAAGGGGGAGGGGCTGGAGAAGTTCAAAAACCGCCAGTGGGTGGAGATCCAGGCCACCGTGAAGAAGGAAAAATGCCAGGCCTACGACGGCGAGGGCCCGGTGCTGTACGTCACAGATGTGAAGCCCTGCCAGAAGCCGGACCCGGAGAACGTCAGCTTCTGATACGAAGCGTAATATTCGCATAGAATAATACAAATAGCAAAAGAGGAACGGCGCAGCCGTTCCTCTTTTGCTTGTCAAAAAGTATCCCTGCCGTGACACCACAAGGGAGAAATCGCCCTGTTCCCAGGGTGACGCAGCCCGCTGAGGGCAGCGGGCCCTACGGACGGCCTGCCGGCCCCCGTTCCTGTAGGGCGGGGCCCGCGTCTGCCCACCATCGTGCCAGCCGACTGGCAGGCATTGTGCCATGCCCGCCAGCCGGGGCACTTCCTCGAAATCGACTCGCTTCATCCGCCACCGGCGGCGCTTCGGCGATTTCCCCGGCGGAAAACCGGCTTTGTTTACAAATAATTCAAAGGCTTCCACTTGACAAGGGCGGCAGGGGGTGGTAAACTGCGTTTAGCACTCAGGAAGTTGGAGTGCTAACGGAGAAAACGATATGGAATTGACCGATCGAAAAAAACGGATACTGAAGATCGTGGTGGAGGAATATGTGGCGGCGGCGGAGCCGGTGGGCTCCAAGGCCATCGCCCAGAGGATGCCCGGCAAGATCAGTTCCGCCACCATCCGCAACGAGCTGGCGGACCTGACGGAGATGGGCTATCTGGAACAGCCCCACACCTCCGCCGGACGGGTCCCCTCCGCCAAGGGCTACCGGCTGTATGTCAACGAGCTGATGGAGCGCCGGTCCCTGAGCCGGGAGGAGGAGGAAAAGCTCAACACCTCCCTGGCCGAGAAGCTGGCGGGAACGGACCAGGTCATGGCCCGGGCAGGCCAGATGGTCTCGTCCTTTGTGGGCTATCCCGCCTACGCCGTGGCGGACCACAAAACCGCCGCCACCGTGCGGCGCTTTGAGCTGATCCCCGTGGACCAGAGCAGCTTCATCGCCGTGGTGATGCTGTCGGACAGCCAGGTGAAAAGCCAGCTGCTGCCGCTGCAATTGCCGGTGGCCGACGGGGGCCTGCCGGACATGAGCCATCTGCTGAACACCCATTTCACCGGCATCGGGCCGGAGGACATGAACGGACGGCTGATGAGCCTGTCGGAGCAGGTGTCCGGCCAGTGGTTCCTGCCGCTGAACCAGGTGGTGGAATATGCCGGACGGCTATTGAAGGAAGCCAACAGCCAGGAGGTCTTTACCGGCGGGGCCAAGGAGTTCCTGCGGTTCCCGGAATACCGGGACGCGGACAAGGCCCACGACCTGATGACCTTTATGGTGGACAATAAAGAACAGCTGCCCGCGCCCACGGAGGGCGGCCCGGTGCAGATCCTCATCGGCCCCGAAAATCTCAACGAGGCCCTGCGGGACAGCAGCGTGGTGGTGGCCAGCTATGACATCGGAGACAATATGCGGGGACTGGTGGGCGTGGTCGGACCCACCCGGATGGACTACGCCACCGTGGCGGCGCGCCTGAGCTACTTTGCCGAGAGCCTGGGCCGCATGTTCGGGAAGAACCAGCTGCCCCCCAAGGAGGACCAGGAAACATGAGCGAGAATGTGAATCAGGAAAACAAGCAGGAACAGGAAAACACGGACACCCCGGAGACCCAGCCCCAGCAGGAGCCGTCTCCGGAAACGGCGGAGGAGACCTTCACCGTCACCCGGGACCAGATGGAGAAAATGGAACAGCTGGCCAAGATGGTGTCCGACGCCAGCGACAAATATCTGCGGCTGGCAGCGGAGTATGACAACTTCCGCAAGCGCACCGCCAAGGAGAAGGAAAGCCTCTACGGCGACGCCAAGGCCGACACCGTGAAGCCCTTTTTGGAGGTGCTGGACAACCTGGAGCGGGGCCTGGCCCAGTTCGAGGAGGGGGACCCCCACCGCCAGGGCATGGAGATGATCTGCAAGCAGTTCATGACCGTGCTGGAAAAGCTGGGCGTGCAGCAGATTGAGGCCCTGGGCCAGCCCTTTGACCCCGCCCGCCACAACGCCGTGATGCACGTGGAGGACGAGTCGGCTGGGGAGAACACCGTGGTGGAGGTATTCCAGCAGGGATACGCCCTGGGCGACAAGGTCCTGCGGTTCGCCATGGTGAAGGTTGCTAATTGAGAGGAGCATGTGCTATGAACGGAAAAAAACTTTATAAAAGCCGGGATAACCGGATGATCTCCGGCGTGTGCGCCGGGATCGCCGAGTATTTCAATATGGACCCCACCATCATCCGTCTGGCCTGGGTGCTGTTCAGCCTGCTGGGCGGCAGCGGCGTGCTGGGCTATATCATCGCCGCCATCGTGATCCCCGAGTATCCGATGGACTGACCCTTGTAAACAAATTTTATTTCATATATTCAGGAGGCAATTATTATGTCTAAAGTTATCGGTATCGACCTTGGCACCACCAATTCCTGCGTAGCCGTCATGGAGGGCGGCGAGGCAGTTGTCATTCCCAACGCGGAGGGTAACCGCACCACCCCGTCCGTGGTGGCCTTCTCCAAGACCGGCGAGCGCATGGTGGGCCAGGTGGCCAAGCGCCAGGCCATCACCAACCCCGACCGCACCATCTCCTCCATCAAGCGCGAGATGGGCTCCGACCACCGGGTCAGCATCGACGGCAAGTCCTACACTCCCCAGGAGATCAGCGCCATGATCCTGCAGAAGCTCAAGAGCGACGCAGAAGCCTATCTGGGCAGCACCGTCACCGAGGCCGTTATCACCGTCCCCGCCTACTTCACCGATGCCCAGCGTCAGGCCACCAAGGACGCCGGCAAGATCGCGGGTCTGGACGTGAAGCGTATCATCAACGAGCCCACCGCCGCGGCCCTGGCCTATGGCGTGGACAAGGAGCAGGCCCAGAAGATCATGGTGTACGACCTGGGCGGCGGCACCTTCGATGTGTCCATTCTGGAGATCGACGACGGCGTCATCGAGGTTCTGGCCACCGCCGGCAACAACCGGCTGGGCGGCGACGACTTCGACCAGTGCATCATGAAGTACCTGGTCAGCGAGTTCAAGCGCACCGAGGGCATCGACCTGTCCGGCGACAAGGTTGCCATGCAGCGCCTGAAGGAGGCCGCCGAGAAGGCCAAGATCGAGCTGTCCGGCGTGACCACCAGCAACATCAACCTCCCCTATATCACCGCCGACGCCACCGGCCCCAAGCACCTGGACGTGACCCTGACCCGGGCCAAGTTCAACGAGCTCACCGGCCATCTGGTGGACGCCACCATGGGCCCCGTGCGCCAGGCCATGTCCGACGCCGGTCTGAAGCCCTCCGACCTGTCCAAGGTCCTGATGGTGGGCGGCTCCAGCCGTATCCCCGCCGTGGTGGAGGCCGTGAAGAACTTCACCGGCAACGAGCCCTTCAAGGGCATCAACCCCGATGAGTGCGTGGCCATGGGCGCGGCCCTGCAGGCCGGCGTGCTGACCGGCGACGTCAAGGGTCTGCTGCTGCTGGACGTGACCCCCCTGTCCCTGGGCATTGAGACCATGGGCGGCGTGTGCACCCGCCTGATCGAGCGCAACACCACCATCCCCGTGAAGAAGAGCCAGATCTTCTCCACCGCCGCCGACAACCAGACCTCCGTAGAGGTCAACGTGCTGCAGGGCGAGCGGGAGATGGCCGCCGCCAACAAGAGCCTGGGCCGCTTCCACCTGGACGGCATCGCTCCGGCCCGCCGCGGCGTGCCCCAGATCGAGGTGACCTTCGACATCGACGCCAATGGCATCGTCAACGTGTCCGCCAAGGACCTGGGCACCGGCACCGAGCAGCACATCACCATCACCTCCTCCTCCAACATGAGCAAGGACGACATCGAGAAGGCTGTGAAGGAGGCCGAGCAGTATGCCGCCGAGGACGCCAAGATCAAGGAGAAGGTGGAGGTCCGCAACCAGGCCGACCAGATGGTCTATCAGTCCGAAAAGACCCTCAGCGAGGTGGGCGACAAGCTGCCCGAAAGCGAGAAGGCCCCCATCCAGGCCGGTATCGACAAGCTGAAGGAGACCCTGAAGGGCGAGGACACCGACGCCATCAAGGCCGCCACCGAGGAGCTGACCCAGCTGTTCTACAAGATGAGCGAGAAGCTGTATCAGCAGCAGGCGCCCCAGGGCGACCCCACCCAGGCCGGCCAGCAGGGCGGCGCCCAGGGTGACCAGGGCGGCCAGTATTACGACGCCGACTACAAGGTCGTGGATGACGACGACAAGAATAAGTAAGTGAAAATATACCACCGGAAAGGGGCAGGGCTTCCTGTCCCTTCCTGTGGTGTTCAGGGATAGAAGACCCAGAGAAGGGAGCGGGCCGTTATGGCAGAGAAACGCGATTATTACGAGGTCCTGGGCGTGGAAAAAGGCGCCAGCGAGGACGAGATCAAAAGAGCATACAAAAAGCTGGCCCGGAAGTATCACCCGGACATGAACCCCGGCGACAAGGAGGCCGAGGAGAAGTTTAAGGAGATCAACGAGGCCAACGAGGTGCTGTCCAATCCCGATAAGCGCCAGAAATATGACCAGTTCGGCTTCGCCGGGGTGGACCCCAACTATGGCGCGGGCCAGGGCGGCGGATACGGGGCAGGCGGCTTCGACTTCGGCGACCTGGGCGACATTTTCGGCAGCTTCTTTGGCGGCGGCTTCGGCGGCGGCCAGCAGCGGCGCAACGGACCCCGCCGGGGCGAGAGCATCCGGGCCAGCGTGTCCGTGGACTTCACGGAGGCGGCCTTCGGCTGCGAGAAATCCGTGACGGTGGAGCGCAGCGAGTCCTGCCCCACCTGCAAAGGCAACGGCTGCGCCCATGGCACCACGCCGGAGGTGTGCCCCGACTGCCGCGGCACCGGCACCGTGACCCAGGCCCAGCGGACGCCCTTCGGCGTCATGCAGAGCCAGGGCCCCTGCCAGAAGTGCCGGGGCACCGGCAAGATCATCCACCAGCCCTGCCCCGACTGCCACGGCAGCGGCCGCATCCGCAAGCGCCGGACCATTCAGGTGAACATCCCCGCCGGTATCGACAACGGCCAGACCATCTCCCTGCGGGGCCAGGGCCACGCAGGCTCCAACGGCGGCCCCAGCGGCGACCTGCTGATTACCGTGATGGTGCGGCCCCACGAGATCTTCCGCCGGGAGGGCACCTCCGTGTTCTGCGAGGCCCCCATCACCTTCACCCAGGCGGTGCTGGGCGCGGAGCTGGAGATCCCCACCATCGACGGCCGGGTGAAATACACCATCCCCGAGGGCACCCAGACCGGCACCGTGTTCCGGCTGCGGGGCAAGGGCATTCCCGTTCTCAACGGCCGGGGACGGGGCGACCAGTACGTCACCGTCACCATCGAGACGCCCCGGGACCTGAACCGGGAGCAGAAGGAGGCCCTGAAGAAATTCAGCGAGACCCTGGGCGAAGGCAACTACGAAAAGCACCGCAGCTTTTTCGGGAAGAAGAAGTAAGCCATGTATCTTGCAGATTATCATGTCCATTCCGCCTGCTCCCCGGACGGGCACCAGACCATGGCCCAGGCGGCCCAGGCCGCCGTCCGACAGGGCCTGCGGGAGCTGTGCATCACCGACCATGTGGACACCATCCACTGGGGCACCCTGGCTCCCCGGGACGACTTCGACTGGGAGGAGTCCCGGCGGCAGTTCCATGAGGCCCAGGCGCTGTGGGGGGACCGGATCACCCTGCGGCGGGGGGCGGAGCTGGGAGAGGCCCAGCTGAGCTTCGACCGGGCGGACCGGCTTCTGGCCGGGGAGGAGCTGGACTTTGTCATCGGCTCCGTGCACCTGAGCGGAAAAAAGTTTGCCAACATGGACCTGTACTATATTGAAAAAGGCAGCGAAGCGTATTATGATAGTGTCATCGACAGCTATCTGGACGATGTGCTGGCCCTGGCCCGGTGGGGCCGGTTCCAGGTGCTGGGCCACCTGACCCTGCCCCTGCGGTATATCAACGAGCACCACGGGGAGCACATGACCTTCCGCCGCCACATGGACCGGGTGGAGGAGATCTTCCGCGCCATCATTCCCCAGGGGGCGGGCATCGAGTGCAACACCAACCGGGGAAACGAGCCCCTGCCGGGGGAGGAAATTCTGCGGCTGTACCGCAGTCTGGGCGGCGAGATCATCACCCTGGGCAGCGACGCCCACCGGCCGGAGGACGTGGGCTGCTTCATCCGGCAGCGCCAGGAGCTTCTGCGGACCTGCGGCTTCCGCTATTTCACCACATTTGAACGGGGCCGGCCGCAGTTTCAGGCCCTGTGAACACCCGAGAGGAGAACGAATCATGAAAATTGCCATCGGCTGCGATCACGGCGGCTATCTGCTGAAGCAGGACATTCTCATCTGGATGGAGGAGCACGACATCGACGTTGAGGACGTGGGCTGCTTCTCCACCGAAAGCGTGGACTATCCCATTTACGGCGAGAAGGTGGCCCGGCTGGTGGCCTCCGGCGCATGCGAAAAGGGCATCGTCATCTGCACCACCGGCATCGGCATTTCCATCGCCGCCAACAAGGTCAAGGGCATCCGCTGCGCCCACTGCACGGACTCCCTGTCCGCCGAAATGACCCGCCGCCACAACGACGCCAACGTGCTGGCCCTGGGCGCGGGCATCACCGGCCCCAACCTGGCCAAGCGCATTGTGGAGGTGTTCCTGAACACCGAATTTGAGGGCGGACGCCATGCCCGCCGGGTGGGCCAGCTGGACAGCATCCAGCCCTGAATTTTCCGTGAACGGAGGTGCGCTCCATGACCACAAAGGGATATCATCGCTACCGGGGGCGGAATACCCGGGGCAAGGTAGCGCTGGTCATCGTGCTGGTGCTGGTGCTGATCGCGGCGGTGGCCTATCTGCTGACCCAGGAGTATGTGGTGTATGATGATGAGGGAAAGGCCCATCTGGAGCTGCCCTGGTTCCGGAAGGAGCCGGAGAAGCCCCAGCCGGACCCCACCCCTGCGCCGGATGATGTGGACATCACCCGGGAGGAACCCCAGCGGCAGAAGGTGGACGCCATCCACGCCTGGGAGCTGCCCTACGGCTGTCTGGGCGGCGACCCCGGCTATCTGCTGACGGGCCGGGAGGCCGTGGCTGTCAACGTGAAGATGTACGACGGCTCCGTGGCCTATCACACGGCGGTGTCCCTGCCGGAGGGCATCCTCACCGGCGGCAATGCCACCAGCCGGAACCTCCAGACCATTCTGGACAGCGACTGCTACACCGTGGCAAGGCTTGCCTGCTTCTGCGACAACGCCTATGCCGACGCCATGGGGGACCGGGCGGCCCTGTGCACCGCCGAGGGCGTCCTGTACCGGGACGGCTCCGGCCGCCGCTGGCTGGACCCCACCAAGCCGGAGACCCTGCGGTATATCACGGACCTGGCCGAGGAGTGCGCCCGGCTGGGCTTTGATGAGGTTCTGCTGGACTGGTTCCTGTACCCCACCAGCGGCGACCAGACGGCCCTGGACCTGCCTGCCGACAGGACGGCGGTGCTGAAGGACTTCGCCCAGGCTCTGGAAAAGCAGCTGCCGGAGGGCACGGTGCTGTCCGTGGTGCTGCGGGAGACGCCCACGGCGGACAACGGCCTGACGCCGGAGCTGCTGACGGCCTGCTTTGACCGGGTGTATGTCATGCCGGAGGCGGACGCCTCGGCCCTGCCCGCCAGCTACGACGCCGCCACCCGGGTGGTGGCCATGACCGCCTACGCCCCCGACAGCGGCAGCTATCTGGTGACCCAGTGAGAAATTGTTTCGACGGGCGAAATAAGTTTCCAAAATGAATAAAAAATCCCCTGAAACGCCGACGAAAATGTGGCTTTCAGGGGGTTTTCATTTGTCCAAGGCTATGGTACAATATCCTTTTGTGAATCGAAATCAAGGAGGGGATAGTCCCATGGAAAAGGAAAACAAGCTGGGCACCATGCCCATTTCCAAGCTGATTATCAACATGTCCCTGCCCATTATCATCTCCATGCTGGTGCAGGCCCTGTACAACATCGTGGACAGCGTGTTCGTGTCCCGGGTGTGTGAGCAGGCGCTGACCGCCGTGTCCCTGGCGTTTCCGGCCCAGAACCTGATGATCGGTCTGGCCACCGGCACCGCCGTGGGCGTCAACGCCCTGATGGGCCGGGCCCTGGGAGCCAAGGACCAGGAGCGGGCCAACGCCGTGGCCATCAACGGCGTGTTCCTGGCGGTGGTGGGCTTTGCCATCTGCGCCGTGCTGGCGCTGCTGTTTGCCGGGCCCTTCTTCCGGTCCCAGACCCAGATCGACTACATTGTGGAAAACGGCACGGACTATCTGCTGGTCTGCTGCTGCGGCTCCCTGGGCCTGTTCTGCGAGATCATGTTCGAGCGGCTGCTGCAGGGCACCGGCCGGTCCATCCTGTCCATGTATACCCAGGGTCTGGGCGCCATTGTGAACATCGTGCTGGACCCCATCTTTATCTTCGTGCTGGACATGGGCGTTACCGGCGCGGCGGTGGCCACGGTCATCGGCCAGTTCTGCGGCTGTATCCTGGCCCTGATCTTCAACCTGAAGAAGAACGAGGAAATTCACCTGCAATTCCGGGGCTTCCGGCCCAATTGGCGGCTGGTGGGCAACATCTACGCCATCGGCCTGCCCAGCGTCATCATGGTGGCCATCGGCTCGGTGATGACCTTCTGCATGAACAAGATCCTCATCGCGTACCACTCCGCCAAGGAGACGGCGGCCACGGCCTTCGGCATTTACTTCAAGCTCAACAGCTTCATCTTCATGCCGGTGTTCGGCCTGAACAACGGCGTGGTGCCCATCGTGGCCTATAACTACGGGGCCCAGAACCGGCTGCGGATGGTGGAGACCATCAAGCGCAGCACCATCTACGCCTCCTGCATCATGGTGCTGGGCGTGATCATCTTCTGGGCCATTCCCGGGCCTCTGCTGAAGATCTTCGACGCCACGGACACCATGCTCCAGGTGGGCGTCCCTGCCCTGCGGATCATCTCCCTGAGCTTCTGCATGGCCGGAGCCTGCATCGCCCTGGGCAGCTCCTTCCAGGCCCTGGGCAAAGCGGTGTACTCCATGACCACCTCCATCATCCGGCAGCTGGTGTTTCTGGTGCCCATCGCCTATGTCCTGGCCCGGTACGGCTATTCCATCGGCAACGATGATCTGGTCTGGTGGAGCTATCCCCTGGCGGAGATCGCCTCCCTGCTGGTGACCCTGGTGTTCTTCCGGCGGCTGTACCGCACCCTCATCGCCCCGCTGCCTGCCAACGGCGGCGCGCCGGTCCACGACGACTCCGACGACGATCCCATCGGCGAATAACCCGAACAGTGCATCCCCCGCCTTGCCAATTGGCAGGGCGGGGGATGGTTTATTTGCCGGGCCGGGCAAAATCAAACCCCCGGAAAGCATCCGCTTTCCGGGGGTTTCTCTGGCGCAGTGGGAGGGATTTGAACCCTCGTGCCGCTTTTGACGACAACACGATTTCCAGTCGTGCTCGTTATGAC
>ERZ773243.581-NODE-581-length-51847-cov-4.448332_pt1 | contig 51847 bp, 76 predicted proteins | sample MGYA00580520_ERZ773243 | MGnify/ENA primary metagenome ERZ773243 (study PRJEB29015, sample SAMEA2737747) | human gut metagenome | biome: human gut; feature: human-associated habitat; material: faeces | place: China | collected 2012 ... | reverse complement strand
TCAGCAAATACGCCCACAGACATAAGTAAAGTCATTAACAATGCGCCAATTAAAACAGCGCCTCTTTTTAAAAGTTTCATCTTTTGCGTTTTCCTTTCTTCACTTTAATGAATTGATTTTTAAATTATTTTTTTTTAATTCAATTCCAAATCGCCAGGAAGACCAGTATCTTTACCATCAGTATCATTTCCGGCATTAATGTCCCCATCTTCTGTCTTTTTATTAGTTTCTTTTTCAATATTCATTGCCTTATCCATAGCGTCATCAACGTTTCCTATGTAACCGCTATCATTAACGTTATCGCCCATTACAACTTCATTAAATGTAGTAATTGAGTCACTCATTGCATTTTTAATAGGAACGCTTAATGGTGAAGCCATTACAATTAAAAATATAATTAAAATTACTTGACATATAGCCATTCCATATTCTTGAAGAAAACTTTTCATATTTTTTATTCCTTTCTTTTTTTTATTTTTAATACCTGTTAAATCGCATTATTCACTATTAATATGTAGTTATCAGTCCTTATTCATTTGTAAAAAAAAGAAGCCTTTTTTAAGGCCTCTTTTCTTATTTAAATATGATTTTTGCTTTTTTAAGTTTTTTAATGTCTTTAAAAATTTCAGTTACATCTAATGTGTCATCGATTATTTCATCTTCTACGTCTGCGTTTTCCAAATCGACGGTATAGTTAATTTTAATACGACCATCATCATCTATGGGGTTTAGAGTTAAGTAAAAGCCATCATCCTCAGTTATTACAGTATCATCACTGCCGTATTTTTTAAACCAAGTATTCTTAAAAGAATTTTGAAATCCCATCTTCATTAACATTAATTTCTGTTTGTCTGAAAAAACTTTAGCTGTTGTGTACATTCTTTTATACCGTTACTGAAAACTTATAAAAAGTTATAAACTTTTATGTTCCATTCCTACTTCAACGAGTATGCTTTTGTACTGTCAAAAAAAACAGATACTACTCACAAGTTCTTGTACTCTCCATAGGCGTAAATTCCTGACTAACGTATCAGTACATATCTGTAATAACTTGAATGTGTTATACTACAGATTTTAAAACATTTTCACCATATCTTTTAAGATTCAAAGCAGCTTGATAATCTCTATCAATTACATTTCCACATTCACATTTGTAAATACGGTCTAATAACTTCAAATCTTTCTTGATTTTCCCACAACAACTACATAATTTAGAACTTGGAAAGAATCTGTCGGCAATGATTACTGAAATATTATTCCATGCTGACTTATATTCAATCTGTCGTCTAAATTCATAAAATTCTTGTTGTTGAACTGCCTTGGCTAAATGTTTATTCTTCATCATTCCACTTATATTCAAATCTTCTAATACAATATAAGATGGTTTGGTTTTCACTATCTTTGTTGTAGTTTGATGTAAGTAATCTTGACGAATGTTTGTTAGTCTATGATTTAACTTTAATAAAAGTTTTTCTTTTTTGATTACATTATTCGTTTTACAGTAACTTTCTCCTTTCTTATTTTTCTCGTATGAACGAGATATGCTACGCTGTAATCTGCGTTTTTGTTTTTCTAGTTTCTTAATTTTTTGAGTTTTGTTAATGTTTTGATATTTATTACCATCAGAACATATTGCTAAATCTTTTATTCCCAAATCTATTCCAATGCCATCATCAGATGGAAGAATAGTAGAATCTTCATATTCAATACCCACTGTAAGATACCAATTTAATCCGTCATATTTAATTCGAGGATTAATATATTGGCAATCTGTAGGTATTCTATTGTGTTCTGCTAACCTAATCCAATTTAGTTTCTGCTTGTTCTTCTTTTTAGAAGTTGTAAATCCCTCAACTTTTACATGAGTATTAGTAAACCTAATCTTCACATTATCCTGATAGAAGGATGGTGTGGAAAATTTACGGCTTTTAAACTTAGGAAATTTTGAATATCCTTTGAAAAATCTCTTATATGAATTGCAAGCATCTTTAATTGCCTGTTTGGTTACATTATTTGAGATTTCGTTTAACCAAGAATATTCATTTGTTTTCTTTAACTGAGTAAATTCTTTTCTCAAATCTCCATCCGAAAGAAACTTCCCGCCATTCTTATAGTTTTCTTTTTCCCTACCTAAAGCCCAGTTATAAGCAAATCTTGCAGTACTAGCATATTGAAATAACTTTGTCTTTTGTTTATTATTTGGAATCAGCATTACTTGAATTGTTTTTATCATCTTTTTCACCTCCATCTTCTATCAATTTTTTTACAAGTTTCCTTGCTTTATTTGCACGTTTACCTTGTAATTTACAACTGAATACAGTTATTATTTGCACCAAATCTTCAACAAGTTCTTGTTGTTCTGATTTTTCAGTATTGTCGATTATTTCAATGTTGCAATTATATAAACTTGCTATATATTCTACTAATTCAAATCCAAATCGTAATAATAATATAAAAACCAGTATTTACATAAATGCATTCATGCTTAATATGATAATTTTTATATAATAATCAGCCGTAAAATCACATACCTTTAGGTGTATGGTAGTTTACTGAAGGTTTCTCAAAAACAATCGGAACCGAGTTCCGATTTAAAAAAAGGTCCGGGTCACATCATAATACGACTCTGATTTTATTATTTAATTTTTAATTTTTATTAATCATCCATAATTTAAGTTAATGCTTTGCCATCTACTTTTATATTTTTTATGTCTGATTTTAGTAAGCCCACATATCCTTGTTTTTCATTAGATTTGTGATTTTATAAACTGATAATTCCAATCCAAAAAACTACTAATGTGATATGATTTAATACCTTTTCTTTCTGCTTCCCTTAAAAAAGAAATTACATCATCCACATATACTACATCATTTAAATCAATATTATGATTTTTACAATATTGTAGAATTGTGTCAGCTTTTGATTTATCTTCAAATACTAATAATCGCTCTTTTATCATTGGATAATATTTATCAAGCCAAGGTTGTTTATCTTCCATTTCTTTTTTGACTTGGCAATGCCCCATTACAATATTCTCTTTTGCATTACATGTGCCTAGTACATTCTGCATATGCTTTGATGGTTTTCTGGCAAGGAAAACTCCATCCTCAATTTCTTTTAAGCTCATTCCATTATTTGTGCCATTAGGGTCTGCAACATGATTATTAAACCTATAAGGAGCCAAGGTCCCATCTATGTCCCAAAAGACATACTTATTTTCTAAATCTTTTATTTGTACATTTTCATACATTATGTTATCTCCTTTGTTTTATAATATAATTATATATAACAGAAACATTTTTGAAAAAATATTTTATGTTTCTAACTTAGCTTAACGAGTTGTTTTTTCATATTTTCCCGCCATAATGAAAAAATATATACCTCTTAAAAGAAAATCTATTGTACATGCTATTGCAAAACCAATTAAACCGAATCCTAATTTCCACATCAGGAACGTAAATGGTATTCTTATGGCTATCCCAATGAATCCACCATATCTTAAATATTCAGTTTTGCTGTAACAACTTAGTACGGCTTTCATCTCAGCATAAAACAACATACTTAAACTATCCGTCATATATAATAACATCCATGGAATACAAGTTAAAAAATCTACTTTTCCATGATATATAATTAAAAATATAAAACTAAATATATATTCAATTGGAATTAAAATCACTCCATATTTTTTTATAAGTTTCAAACCTTTTTGTCTTAATTTTTCAGTTTCATTTTTTAATTTAGCTATGCTAAATATATTATAATTGCTTGTGAATTCTTCACAATTAGTACATACTCCATATGCTACACAATGAATTGCATACAAGTTCTCTGGAAGTTGACTTGCCATTGAGCCATAGGCTAAGGTTGCAACTTTTCCACATAATCTATCTATTACAATGTCCTTACCTTTTAAAAATGCGATCTTTATAAACTCTTTATTTATTTTTTCCTTTAAAATATTTGTTTTCCAGAGCAAATAAATATCATAAAATACATATGCTATACCAGTTGTTACAACTAATCCCCAAGCTTTCATTCCTGAAAGAAAAACATATACATCTAAAGATAGAGCAACAATCCAATATATAATGTCACCAATAATTACCTGTTTATTTTTTAACTGGTACATCAGGTAAAGACTCAAAAAATCTCCAACTTGTCTTAAAGGTAAGGTAAAGGCATAAGCAAAAATTAACTTGTTAAATATGTCAATTTGTGTTGCTGATAAATTAAATATGTTATGTATGAAACTTCCAAAAATTAAAAGAAAAATAGATGTTAGTATACTTATGATGAAGCCTAAAGCCATACATGTTTTAGGTTCTTTTTGAGTATTTGTATATGCATATTTCCCTATATTATAAAAACTTAATATCGTCCAGGTTATTGGTATATAACTGCCATATGCTACAACTACATCAATACTCATTTTATTTGCAAAACCATCATCAATTAAGTTGGCTATAATAAAATAAAATGCCTGAAATACAAAAATTAAAAATTGTTTCATTAATTTATTTCCTTTTTTTGTTTATATACTTAATATGAGAAAAAAAGAGCCACTAAAAAGTGACTCTAAATTTATAAAGCTTCTTAAAAACAATGTTATCCAAAAAATGACATTATGTTATCATAAGCTAATGATTCAAAGAATTATTCTTCTTTATAATTCATTTCCATGAAGGAAAAGCATTTAATAGCTATTTTTTCAATATCAAAGCCTGTTGATAATAAAGTTTTCCATCCTCTTGATTTAGCAACATTAATGTTTTCTTTTAAATCGTCAATGAAAAGTATATTTTCTCCATAGTGTCCTGTAATTGTTTCTACAATTTCATAAATTTGAGGATCTGGTTTTTGAACGCCTAAATTAAATGAAAAAAATCGATAATTAAATTTATCTAAAGGTAAATTTTCTCTTAGTAATTCCATATCCATTTCACATAATGTTGATAATATACCTATACAAAAACGTTGATCTATTGCTATCTTTTTTATAAAGTTCTTCATTTCTAAAAACCATGGTACTTTACGATAATGTTTTAAATAACAATTTTTAAAATCATCTACTGAACATTTGCATCCAGAGGATTTTAGATACTTTGTTATAACACTAGAAAGATTAGTTCCACTAGACGTCCAAAAAGATTTATCATTAAACATTGATTTAAATATTTCGACATTTTGAGGCTTTAAATCTAGTGCAATATCATTTCTAGCATCATAGATTGTATATTTTTCTGAATCACTGTTTAGTAAAACATTTCCCCAATCGAATAATATTAGTTTTTTAGTTAAATTGTTCATTAATTTATTTTTCCTTTCTTAAACTCCTATTATTTTTTTTACAACTTTAATATGATTAATTTTTCTAACAAAATAAAAGAGTCACTAAAAAGTGACTCTAAATTTAAATTATTTATTTTCCGTTTTTTCTTCATAAAGAGCTCTGTCCATAATAGAGGCTATGTTAAATTCAAGAAAGTCTTCATCTAACATAATAAATACATCTGGAATCTCCAAATTTTCAAATTCTATTAAAAATCTTAATGCAAAATTAAAATCTTCCTGTAACCATATGTTTAAAGTCTTATCTGATACGTAGTACACAATAGTATCTGTTGCCGGATATATGTCTCGATGAATCAAAAAACGTTCTTCTTTTTCAATATATTCTCTTAACTGTATTAATGCAAATGACTCCCGAATCAGATAATCCAAATATTCTTTATCAGTTTCTTTTTGGTTCAAACAATACTGAAAATCCTGAATATTTTTATTTAAACACTGTTCTATTTCCTTTAATATTTTTGCCTTTACCTTTGCAATTTTTTCTGCTCTTTTTTCTTGTTCAGATATTTTTTCGTACATTAATGTTCCTCCTATTATTTCATTTGTATTTAATATGAGGTTTTTTAGATAAAAAAATAATGCCGTACTTTTTATACGACATTATTTTTATTTTTTTTAATCTTCATTAAATTCTAATTCATTCGTTACGTCAGTTAAAGGATTATTTTCCTTAATATTTTTGAAACTATCTGAATCTTCTAATGAAATTATATCGCCGGCCCAATATCCGATAAGATTTTCATTTTTTCCATAATAATCACCACCGCCTAAGCCATTGCCAATAGCAGTTAATAATGATAATGGATGAATTCTACAAGTATATGAAAATCCCTTATATTTGGATAAATCTATGTATTCGTCTTTCGTATGATTTATCAAAAACTTATCTTCAAAGAAATCCTTATATTTCTCAAATTCCACATCGAATGTTTCAGCATAATCGATTTCCTTTTTATTATCATCTTTCCAAGTCTTTTCATAAATATCCATAGCTTTTTCTAATGTAAGACAATAATTAGGGAGTGATTCATGATATCTTTCATGATTTTCGATATAATCATCGGCATAATCACCAATCCAATATACTTTCATTGGATTTTTATAAATTTCATGACCTGTGGCAACCATTGCCGGACTTCGATAATAAGAATGTTCCATTAATTTTAGACCATTATAATAATCGAAATCACGTGTCTTTTTAAACATTTTTCCCTGCAATGAAAATATTTTTATTTCCCCATCTTTTTCTAATACTGGTAGATAATACTGTCCCATATTTTGTTCCTCCTTTAATTAAATAACTTATTCGTATTTAATATGTATGGTTTCGAGACTTTTTAATTTAACTTTAATAATGTTGAATCTTCGTTTAATATTTTTACAATTTCATTAAAGCAAAATGCATTAACAACAAATATGAAATGCATATCAGGGTATTTTTCTAAATATTCCATTACTGCTGATATTGCTATTTTTATACCTTCATCTACCGGGTATCCATAATTTCCACAACTAATTGCAGGAAAAGCAACTGTTTTTAAATCATTTCTCACTGCTAAATTAAATGCATTTCTGTATGCATCTTCTAATAGCTCTGCTTCATTATGTTTTCCACCTTTGTATTTGGGACCAACAGTGTGTATGATTTTCTTAACGTACATTTTATATCCATCTGTTATTTTTGCCTGTCCATACTCACAGCCATTCAATGTTTTACATTCTTTTAATAAATCCGGTCCAGCAGCCAAATGTATTGCTCCATCAACTCCACCTCCACCAAGCAAAGATTGCCTTGCTGCGTTAACTACGGCGTCACATTTTATTCTTGAGATATCTTCGCATACAATTGATAATCTTTCTCCGTATTGACCAATGTTTCGTACAAGTATATTATTTTTAATCCTATGGATGAAACCTAACTTAACATCGTTAATTTTAAACTCATTAATTGGAATTGTTATATAATCATCGATATCAGGATAAAAATGAATTAATCCATTTCTATCAATTTTATTAATTATTTTTTCTCTAGATTCTACTTTATTTTTGTTTTTAAACAAATTAAACATTAAACTCTCCTATTCTACCATTTCTCCTGGATAATAAGTATTAATATATACATCCATATTTTGTTTTGTTATTATTTTTAATTTATTTACAAAGTTGGCTTTTTTTATTTTTGTTTTTTTTACGCAAAAAAGAGGATATCACTCCTCTTTTTTTATTTTTCTAGCCAGACTTCCCAATATCCATCACAATATCTTGTTCTCAAATCATTGTAATGAAATCTTAATAAGTCTTCTATCTGATAAATGAAATAACAATAATCGACTTCGCCTTTTCTTATATTTCTTAATACATCATTTATGTATGAACAATAGCTCTGAAATTGTGTTGGCCCATGATAATTAACATCACCTTTTTTAGCTCCCTCTGTTGCATATTTAGCATTCATTTTTTTTGTTTTTACAGGGGTTATGAAACTCTTTCTTATTTCTATTTCTTTCTGCCAAAGTTCGTCTGTTAACCAAGATACTGGTCGTCCATCTGTATTAGATATTTTTCGTCCGGCTTTTAATTCTTCTAATGTCATTGATGTCATAACCATCTCCTCCTAAAGTTTATATTCTGCTTTTAATATGTTATAAACAAAAGAAATTCCTAAAAAAGTTATTCTGTAAAAAAAAATAAAGCAGTTAAAATCGGAACCGAGTTCCGATTTTAGCAGCTACTTTTAGTTTATGCGATAACTTTAACAAACAAATCCATTAATACTAATGCTGTTGGTATTAATATTGGTACATATACAAACACAATACAAATCCAGAAACATACCTTTTTGTTTCTTATTTTTTTCTGTATATTTTCATACTTTGTTAAGTTTTCTTTTGATCTATTTTTTATGTATTCTGTCTCAATTGCATCTAATTCTGGCAAACGTTGTTTTATCAGTTTTGAATATATAATCATAGGTAATTTAATTGCTAAAAACATTAATGCTAATGCAATAAAAATTACTAACATTATGCCTAATGAATATCCTAATACTGATAGATAATCCCAAAATGAGGCGGTAGATTTTCCACTTGTTATTCCATTGAAAATATTTTTAATTAGTTCTGCGTATTTACTAAACATATAAAATCTCCTTTTCTATTATTTTTGGTAACTTAACTTTAAGTAAAAGTTAGTTACATTCATTAGTTCGTTTTTTGTACTTTCTGATATTACTCCATCTTCAAAATCTTCTGATATATTAAATTGTAATGCATTTAGTAACTTATCAGCTACATCTTCGGCATTATGTTCTTTTAGAAGATAAAAATATATTTTTTGAAGTAAGTATTGTAAATCATTTGCTGTTAATGTTTGATAAAGCCTTGTATGTAACAGCTCATCATAAAATGCAATATAAGCTGTTTCTGGACGTAATGTTCTCTTTTTTAGTTTTTTTAATGCGTATTTTTCATAGATTTCATCATCATAAACGACAAAGGGTATGAGTGAAAACATAAATAACATTAATAGCGAAACAATGATAATATCATATATATTCAATCTAATTCTCCTTTTTTGAAAAGCATTTATTACATCTGATATCTTCGTAATTTTCAAATGAATCCTTTGCTATTTGTACATATTCTTCAGCTTTCTCCAATAAAGTATTTTTTGTTTCATTCGAAATTGTTTGTTCTTTAGAACATCGTCCAATTATGCAAAATAACGCCTTAAAGGAACACTGTAACTCCCATACCTTTTGAGGTTTCTTTAAATAATACAACATTAATTTTTTTAGCCAAAATTCAACATCATCCACTGTTGCGTTACTTACATCAATCATTACTTTTGTAGCCTGTCTTGGGCTTAGTTTTCTTTTCTTTATTCTTTCATTTAATTTTTGAAATCTGGTATTTATTCTTGCATTTTTTAGTGTATCCCAGACCCCAAATGCTTCCAACGCTACATAAACTACAGCCACTATGCTGACTATTATTGAAATAACCAGTATTACTATTTCCATATAATTTTACCTCCTTACTTTTTCTATTTTTAATATGATTATTTTTTCCTTTACCATAATTTTATCATATGATTTTTGGAGTAGTATTTTTGGCGTAATGGTAAATTATGGTCTGCTACCATTTGTTCAACCCATTCCAAATAATCAATGTCTTCCCTTGGTATGTATTTTCTTACTTCTAGACAGGCCTATTTTTACAGGAAGTTAAATCGAATATTCCACACAAATATTTAGCTTATGTATTAATGATGTCATATGAAAAATAGTCATTACATTTTGGTGCAAAATCTTCATATTAATATCAGAAAAAATAATAAAGGAGGTTTTATGAGTAGATCATATAAGAAAATTCCAATAACAAAAGATGGCGGAAAAAGTTCTAAAATAGAGAAAAGATTAGCCAACAAAAAAGTAAGAAGAAATATATATGATATTCCAAACAAGGGAAAAGCATATAAAAAGATATACAATAGTTGGAATATTAATGATTATATTAGTTATTATTCTAAAAAAGAAGCCATATGCGACTGGTATGAAGAAACAACTTATGCATTATTAAGAAATTGTCCTTTAGATGAATATGGTAATCATAAAATATATGGAACACTAGAAAACTATCTTAATAATTATTGGAAAAAATATAATATGAGAAAATAATTGAAAATACTTTAAGTATAGAGGATTGTTTTTTACCAACAACATTAATTTTTGAAAATCAGGCAGGTAACATGTTCGGAGTAAGTATAGATTCTGAATTATCCGAGTCCTTCATTGAAAATAATAATTTTTCCTGTAGGTGGAAAAGTTGCAATTTTTCTAACATAAAAATTTTATTGGTTTTGATGATCAAAAAAAGAGCTCTCTTATTTTGAGGGCTCTTCTTTTTTAATATTTTTAGTTTTTCTACATATTTTTTCTTCGCATTCCAAACAATCCAAATATAATACCGATTTGTTTGTTATTGGACATATCTTTGCCATTATTTTTCCCTTCTGTTTATCTCGTAAATCTAACACTACCGCCTGCACTAATATTACCCGAAACCATTCCACAAGTTATAGAACCACCAGCGTAAATATTGCCATCTACATTGCCGGTTACATTACATTGTCCACCACAATCTATATTCTTTACATTTCCGTGTACTTCCACAGAACCATCACAGTCTATTTTGTTTACATCTCCCTCAATGACTACCTTAATGTCACCGCTTTTACATTCCTGAATAGTTTTGCCATCTACAATTACTCTTCCATTATTAATTGTAATTGTACTGTTATTTCCTGCGTAATTAATCTCTTTACCATTAATTGTAATTAACATTTATATATTCTCCTTTCATGTAGTTATTTTCCATTTTACTCTGCTTATTTTCAACTGATACTATAATACGATTCGTTGTACTGACTTCCAGTTTCAACTTTATAGCCAAGTTCCTCTAATTTCTTTCGTGTTTCAGGTTTTAAAGAACCATCTAAACTGATTGAAAACTTTCCATCTGCAATAGCAGCTCTAATTTGCTTAGACAACTCTGCTAATTGTTGTGTAGTGCAACTATCAATTACATTATTTGTCATTTTATTTGCTTCTGATGCAGATGGAATAATATTCTTTGGTGTCTGAACTTCTAGCATAGGAATGTTTGAAGTAACAGCATCTTCACAACAATTTATATCACTACTTTCAATTTTTTATAATAATGTAGGTAAGGATTTGCACCTCACATGAAGAACCAGACCAATTCTTCTCGCCTGCGTATCGGTTAATGCCGTGTGCCGTGCTCTAGTTCGTCAGCCTGTTGCGCAATGCCTTGCTATGCGTCTACCTGTTCCGCCACTACATTATGTTATTTTTCCCTTTATTGATTATTATCTTCTTTGGGAATGTAAAATTCGTACTGTTCGTTTGATGGTACACCTAAGAAAAATAACCATTCCCATGATTTATACTTTAGTGCTTTTGTTTTGACTTTTACTTTTGGACTATAATCACCTATATTAACTTTTACATTATCACCTGATAAGTCCACTGTATTAACTTTGATACCATCTTTTGTCTTAATAGCATATGTATATCCAGGGCTAGGACTGTAAGTGATATATTTGCTATTATTTTCTACTTTTTGTTCCAAAACACTGTTTACTTCACAAAGTGTATATTCCTTTACTACTTCTTTTGAAGGAATTACTGGCGAAAAAGTTACGAAAAACAATAATAAAAGCAATAATCCAATTACAGATCCCAGACATCCCGTTAAAATATCTATCATTATACAGTACATTTTTGCATTGGGGTCCCCTGTAAACAAAGAATTAAAAGCTTTAATTGCTATTATAACCCCAATTACAAATCCTAAAATTACTATTAACATACCTGTTTCCTCCTTTTTACTAAATAATTTTCTTATCGATTAATATTATACTATAATAAAATTTCACTATTGATTTCGGCGTAAAATTATGTATCTTAATCACACTTAATTATTTTTCCGTTTGAAATATCTTTGTTAACATTATAGCTATTAAAATAACCACGATATATACAATATTTATCAGTGTATTCATATGGCAAATTTGCATCATGCCATTTATCTTCATTAATCCCTATTTTTTTTATAATACTGATTGTTTCTTTTATTTCTTTATTAGTAAATTTTTGAGCTTGTTTTGCATCCCATGGATATGATACTCTTTTAACGCTTCTTTCTGTACATGTTGAAAAAGAAATTAAACAGCTTTCGTCTATATATATACTGAGTTTTTCTTCATTAATTCTAATGGCGTTGTACTTATTTCCAATATATTTGTTATATGTGGATTCAGGTAATGTCACGTTTCCAAAATTCTTAATTTCAACCTCATAAAAAGGAGTCTTACCTCTTTCCTTAATCACTTTTGTTTTCCCAATTTCATACAAGTCTGAACTGGAAATAGTTTGGTACGCCAGCTTAGTATTAAAAATATTTGAATTAGTGTAAACATAATAAGCAAAAGCAAGTAGTATACTTATCATAATTACAAGCTTTAATATTAATCTTTTATTTGATATTTTTATATATTGTTTTTCTTCTTTATATTCCATAATGTCTTCCTTTTAATAGTAAAATCGGAACTAAGTTCCGATTTTTATTTATGTTTTATTTGAAAGATTCATTAACCACTTCTGGTTTAGGAGTTTGCGGCAAAGAAACCTTATTAATGGTTGTTTTAGTTAATTTAGCTTCGTTATCTTTCACTTTATTTGAAATCGGAGTTGTCCAATATAGGTGAACATCATTATTTTTGTCTACTTCTAAAGATAATTCATCAGTTTCTTTTTCCCAATATCTTAATTCGTAATCTGGCAATTTGGTCGACTCGTAATAATCTTTGTTTTTGTTATATATTACTTCTTTATTTTCTACATCTATGTATATCTGATTATTGTTTTGAGATGCTTCTTTAATATTATCTACAAAATAATATAAATCCGAGGGTCCCTCTAAATCTAAAACTAAAACAAATAATACAACGATTATCATTTCTATTAGCATGAAAAGAAAAGATGAAAAGAATATTAAGTCAACAATAGCTGTAACACCTAATACGATGCCACAAGCTATTTTACATATTACTGAACCCTCCTTTTTCTTTTCTTCTAATGCTTTTATTGCTTTTGGGTCTATTTTAATATATGTTTTTCCTATAGAATTAACCATTGTACCTTATTCCTTTCTGAAATTTAAATATTAAATAAATTAGTTGTTATTGTTGCTTTGTTCCCAATTGTAATATGTATGATTTTTTGAGTTTGTAAGATTACAAAAGTAAGTAAGTATGCATACACTTTTATATAATAATCAGCCGTAAAGCCACATTCCTTTAGGTGTGTGGTAGTTCACAATATTATTCGTATATTCTGTTATATGTATGGTATTTAATTATAGATTACATAAACCGTTGCCTCTTTGGTTACCGGGAACGAAAATAAATAGTCAGATTTTTGTGGTTTCCTTTTTACCGTATACTTAATTATTGATTTTTTGCCATTTGGAGATTTTTTAATGTTAACACAGTTTTTGTCAGTTAAAAGTGTCTTTTTTACTATTCCTTTTAGGTACGATATTTCAACCCTGCTTTCCTCACAATATTCAACCTGTATACTATCTACGTTCGATATTTCAGTTGTATTTGTTTTAATTTTATCCAGCTGTTTAACTGTGTATGTACTATAATTAACAGTGTTTAAGAGCTGTCCAATTATCATTGAAAAAATCAAAAAAAAGAAACTTATTATTCCTATTACTGCTAGTCCAACTTGAATATAATGATTCTTTATAAATTCTATTAAAATAAATGACAATATCTCCACTGTAATCCAAATCATATATCTTACATCCTTTCTTTTAGCAATCTGAAATGGGTTTATAAGTAAATATCTTCCTTAAAATTACTTCCGTTCTGTTTGAAAACGTTAATAGCAGTGACCTGTATAATAATGTCCTGCAATTATTCTCATAGACGATTTAAAATTTTTTCCAGTTTAGCAACAACCTTATCATTTCTTTGATTAAGCTAATTTATTCTTTTTTCTTCTATTTGTTCTTTAACTCCTTTTTTTTTTTCGAATAACACTGAAAAAAGTGCAACAATTGCGTCTTGAACAAATTCTTCATATGCAACCCTGCTCTCTGATTTACTTTTGTTTTCTTTAGATATCGTCTTCTCATTCCTCTTTTCTTAGTCACATTCAATAATGCTATCATTCCAATAATTAGCGCTAGGTAAACCCATATTGGTTCTTCTGTATGAACAAATTTAAAAGTACGCATTGCATAAAAAAAGAATAGTTATAAAATAGTTATAAGTGAAATTATTATTCCGACAAACATTCTAATTCTTCTATCTCCCTTTGAATCTTAATTGTTATCTGCTTTTGGTTTTGCATGGTCTGTCTATACTGAATGTAATATTCTGGTTCCAGTGTTATTGTGCCCCAATTGTACTTGTTTGAAGAACCTTTTTTAATTGTGTATTTTGAAAATTCGTATTTTTTATTTCCGTTTTCTCCAAATACATTTTCACCACATATTTCTATGTTTCCATTGTTGTAAACATAAACTTTTTCTACGTTACCGGTTTCACGAAAATATATCATTGCCAGAATTAATAGCAAAGAAACGCCAAGTCTAAATACCCACCAATAACTTTCCCTAGCAAAACTCATATATGCAAAAAAAACTCCTAAAATAAAAAATGAAAATATTAAAATACCACTTAACATAATTGCCCCCTTATAAAACATCTTCTATTACTATTTTTAAAATGTATATTTTTTAATGCTTCTAAATTATTTACTTCTCAACATACAAAATAATAATTCTGTCATTGAGCGCTTTCTTAATCCTTCTCTACAGGAATTTACTACAGCCAAAGACCAATTTACATTAGAATCTAATGGTGTTGGATTGTTTAACTCTTCTTTAACATTTCTAAATTTAGGTACCAAAACCATTACACCAAAGTATAATGAAGATTCCGGATAATTTTCTTGTAAATATTTAGAAAACTTTTTATTTTTCACATCCTCTTTAAATCTGTTATAACATTCAGCTGTTGTTACTATATAATTCTTTTCTCCAAGAAAATTAAGCCCATTTCCACTGTATACATCCTCTATGCAGCTTTTAATTTCATAGCATACAAAGATGCCTTTTTCTATTGATGATATTGAACATTGATTTTTGGGTACAAACTGCATATAGTCTATCCTTTTTCCATTTATGGAAGTAGGGTCGATACTAACCTCTTTAGCCCAATATTTTCCAATACCTGAAAGTACTTCTTTTTCTAATGTATTGCTTAATAGTCTAGTTATGCTTTTTCTTTCCATTTTACCTCCTTTTTGCTTATACATTAATTTTATCATATGATTTTTTTACATTTAATTCTGGCGTAAAAAGTAGATTCTAATTTAATTACAATATGAACAAAAAATAAAGGAGCTGCACACTAACTATTTAGTGTCGCAACCCCTTTTTATTAATTTACTATTTTTTTCTACCGATATTAATTAAATAATTATTAAATGTATTTTTTTCTTTAAAATTATGATAAACCATAATGTTAAACACGCCCTTTGCACTGTCCCCATATTCTTCTATAACTTTATTTCTTTCATCTTCGGTTTTTTATTTTCGCAATAAAATAAATTATTTGAGTAATTATTTTTTTTTAATAAAAAAAGAGCTACTAAAAAAGCAACTCTTTTAGAATTATTTATTATTTATACTAATCCATGCTCCTTCATAAAAGTTTCAGCATAATCACCTTTTCCGATATTTGTGAAATCATCTAACGTTACGCCATTTTCAAGCAAATACAAAAATGCATCCAATTCATCCATTTCGCCCTTTAAAGCCTCAGCAAACACAAAATTAATTTCAGATTCTAAATCTATGTCAGCTTTTGTATTAAGTTCAACTTTATTAAGGTTTTCTTGAATAACAATATACCACACGGGCAATCCATTTAGTTTTAATATTGAACTATCATCCACATATTTTAATACATTCCTGAATTCATATAAAGGAACGTCATCCTCTATATCCCCAGTTACAAGCCATTCACCACTCAGGTTTTTGGTATTTTCTAGAAATGATTTAACATTTACCATTTATTAATCCTCCTTGAATTTAATTTCAACTATAATATGATTCAAGTTAAGCAAAAAAAGCCACCATAAAAGTGACTTTTTAATTATTAATTATTGTTTGATTTCAGGATAATAATTAACACATGTATCATTTAGCTGATACATATCTTCTGTTTTTCCTGATTGAATATCTTCTGCTATTTTACGACCATAACAATGATATAGGTATTCACATTCTTTACACAATGAAAAATAATGTACATCTTTCATAATTTGCGTTCCTTCTTGTAAATCTTAGTTTCATCTGGCTAAATTTCCATATCCAAACTAATATCATATGCAAAATCTTCCCATCTAAAGTCGTAAGCATCACAAACATAATCCATTAATTCACAAGTATCTAAGAAATGGAATTCTTTTTGTGCTTCAATGATTACTTCTTTAACATATTCCCTTGTTTCTTCTGAAAATACTAGAAATAACCAAGGTTCTTCATCATCTGCTCTTTTAATTTCAACAATATATCTATTCATAACAGTTCCTCCTACAATGCTAAATCTTTCAACAATTCTCTATTTTCTAGTGTAATTTTCATCATCAAATTCCATATCATGAATGATTTTAATTCCATCACGTTCTGCCTGTTCAGCAGCTTCATTATCATCCTCAAACTCAATCGTTAAACCTATTTCGACCATATATTTTTTACAAATTTCTTTTAACTTTTCTTCTGATAAATTCTTTTCAGCTTTATTGAATTGCTAAGGATAACCAGGTTCAAACACAATGGATGCTAAGGTACCACAATTATCATCTGGTATACAATATTCAAATCTAATTCCAGTTTCTCTTGAAATAATGTTTGCTATTGCAGCCCACTACTTTAGTGGTGGGTTGTTGACTTTCTGTATAATTAAGTATTTTTTTATACAATTTTATTTCTTCGTCAGATTTAATAAATGTGTTTTTGTGTTTTTTAATGAAGTTAACCAATTTGTTTTAATTACAATCGCAATTAAACCCATATCCATATACTACTTCTCATGCTCATAACATTCACCATCTACCTTTCTTATATTTTCTTAAAACAGATATTTAATTATTAACTTCGCAAAATCTATACTCATATTCACTACAATTATGAGACATAGGAAATCGCACTAATACAACGTCTATTTTATTTTCTAGAACTTCAGTAATTTCTGTAAGAGGATAATTCCACTCTTCTAATTTCATTTTTTCTAGCTCTTTTAAGGTAAGTTTATGTTTTGGATATTTACCGGTTACAAGTTTTACATACTCATTACTATCATAGCATTTGTCTTCTTTAATCATATTAAGCCTCCCTAAATTAAATCTTTTTTTCTTATTTAATATGAAAAAAAAAGCAAAAAAAAAGAGTTATCATCATGACAACTCTTTTTTATTTGGCATTTAATTGATTTCTATTTTTTCAATTTCCCATGTTTTGTTATGAATGGCATAACATATAACAATATATCTTTCCATTGAAATACCGGTTCTTCCTTAAAAAAATATTTTTCAGTTTATTGTTTACAAAAAAAATTAAGTATACACTCAATTTTTTATCCTGATCTGATAAATAATATGTAATTATTAATAGAAAAATTAAAGTATGCTAAAGAATGAGGTGTTCAGCCTATTAATTTACCCGATGATGAAATAAAACAATTTATAAAAAAAATAGTAAACGAGGAGAGATGTAAAAGCTCTCCTCGTTCTTTGCATTTATTTATATGCATATATATATAATTTCCCAAATTTTGTTTTAATAACTTTAATATTAGTTTTTCGCTGTATTATTATATCATTTTTTATTTTTCCTATTTTACAGACTCTTACATTTTTTAGACTTTTTCTTTCTTCAGGAAAAAATATATTGCATTTTGGTTCTGAATATTTTCCATAGTTTCTATAATGTATTTGTGACAGATGCCCATATTTAATTCCAACAGGCGGAAATAAAAAACATAAAACGAATTCTCCCCATATACAGATTATGTATGTAACAATAAGAAAGAATACTGGTATATAACCAGATTCATAATACAGTATAGCAGAAAAAATAAAAATAATAGGAATTAAGGCACAAAATATCTTTAGTCTGCAGAAAAACGATTTTTGTTTTACTATATTATATTCTTCCAAATCTTTTTCTGTCATTTTAGCAAATTTTAAATCTTTTGGTTTTGCAAACATTTTTATCTCCTTATTTTACACATTAATTATATAAGAAAAAGTAAAAAATCGGAACTTGGTTCCGATTTTACTATTTTACACATTTTTACTTCTAGTTGACAATTTCATATATGATATTGTTTCTTTTTTAAGAAATTCTATTGCTTCTTTGATTTCCATATTACCCTCCTTAATTCAAAACTAATGATACATCGCCTAATGGTTTTACTACCGTATCTTTGAGAAAGTATGCCGTAGTACCATTCTTTAGATATACTGAATTGGGTCCGCTTGGTGTGATTTTCATAAAAATCTCATCATCATAAGTAAATATGTCTCCAACGCTTAACTCTTCAAATAGTCTACTTTTATCTCTGTTATCTTCAATTTTCATTTTATAATACCTCCATCTTTTTATTTAATACATTTATAATATGATAAATTTTCATAAAAATAAGAACCACCAAAACGATGATTCTTATTTATGTTTATTGATTTTTTAACTGTTCAATTTCATATTGTAAGCTTTCGTTTGCCTCTATGATGTTTGAAACATCAACAGATTGTTTAAACATTTCTGCTGCCTCTTCTGAACAAACATCCAAAAGTTTATTTTTATTAAATGCTATATACTCTTTCCATACATTATCTGTCCATTTAGGGTTATCATAAATTACATTTTCATTAAATAAAACAAAAACTTTTATTTGAGTAATAGAATTATGAAAACAAATAAATTGAAGTCTAACTTTTGGTTCCTCCGGTGAATTAATAGTTAAAGAAAATATTGAAAAAAGGTTTAAAATTTCTTCCAATTCTGAAATAAATTCATCAGACTTTTTGTTAACGAGAATATCTCTTTCTTTTTTTAATTGTTCGTTTTTAACTACAGCCGTATGTCTGTCATTAAACTTATCCATGTTTTCTTCTTTTAGTTTTTGTAAACCTTTTAAATCCATATTATTCCCTCCAAATTAATTAAAACTTACAGTTGCAATTTTCTTTTCTCTTATAGACTCATCAAACCAATATTTGCTATCTTCTGATGTGTATTCTTCCTGTAAAAATTTTAATGCCTGTTTATCTGTTACCAAGTTTTCAGTTTTCTTAACAAGTGAAAATAACCAGTCTTTTTCTACAATGACTATTAATTCTGAAAAATCTGCTTCTTCATCAGGCGATGAGCCATCAAAACATTCACCACAAACGCAAAAGGCAATTAAATCCTTATGCTTACTGAAATCAATATACTCTGGTATGTTCTGTAAAATCTGTTTTCTAATTTTATTCATATTAATTTCCTCCATTTCTATATTTTTATATTATTAATATGGTTATATTTTCTAAAAAAAAAGAGCCTATTTTTGTACCGACCTCCAATCGTTAGATTTTTAGGTCTAACTTTTGGGGGTCGGTACACAATCCGGGCCTTTTGTTTTAATATTTAAAATATATATTTTTTTACATTCCACCAATTTGTCCTGTTACAGACATAAACTGTATCATCAAGCAGACTAAATCAGTTATAAGTTTTATTACCGATACACCCATAGGAATTTCTATTGCAAATTCAAGGGCTGAAACAGCATCATTGGCTTTCTTTTCATCAGCTTCCAATACTGATTTTGAATTTCGTCTGATAAGAACATTAATTTGTTCTTTTGCACTTTCACCACTTAATTCATTAATTGAATAGAACATTCTTGCTGCTGTTTTTATTTCAGGAACGTCGAAGTCGCTTAAAAATCTTGACCAAGGCAGATAACTTGTTGGATCTTCCGTAAAATCTTTTATTAATTGATTTACTGCTGGTTTCATGACAAGTGGGGTTTTCGGCTCACTTAATATTATTGCATTTTGTACAGTCTGTGTATTAAGTGATATTGATATGTCTCTTACCCATCCAGGGAATGCCTTTTGTATATCGCTTGTTAATCTTTTTTTTGTATTTTTTAATTTTCTTTTTGGCATTGTAATATAATATAATCCACAAGCTAATACCATGACTCCCAAATATGTCTGTTTAAATACCGTTATAATTAATATACCTAATATAACCATAGCTGCAGTCCATATTGAGTATTTTATTGTTTCTTGCTTTAAATCGAAATTTTTATAATATCTATAATCTCTTACAATATCTTTAGCTTTTCTTATACCTTTATCTTCTAACCATGATCCCTGCATTAATGTCTGTGACATTGTATAAATTGTTACCATTGCTATTAAGAATATAAGTGAAGCTAATTGATATGTAAAATAATCTGATATACTTAATGAAATAGCTCCTGTATTTGCAGGATTAAATTTATATGTTTCAAATTTCTTTATAATATATCCATGTTTACCTTCCCCTGTAGCTTCTATTTTTATGTATCTACCTGTTGGATGTTCATCAAACTTTGTATAATCTTCTATATTAGGAGTTATACCTGATGTAAATGCAACTTCGGTCCATTTTTTATTATCTGTGGAAGTATAAAACGTAATGTTGGATGGAGCATTTGAACCCCAAGTTGTAGATACACCGTTTATTTGTGTTTTTTCATTTAAATCTATTACAAAAGATGATGTTTTACCCTTTTTTAATATTGCATATGTTGAATCGTCACCATCTGTTATGTTAAATTCTCCAGTATCTACCTGATAACTAGACGCCTTTGCTGATGAACCGATTACTCTGTTTGCTTTAACATTTCCAGAAGAATCTTTCACATTTTCATAAGGTGTTACTTCTCTAATTGAAATAATTGATAGAGATTTTTCTAATGGTTGAATTTTGATATATCTACAAGTTACACTCTTATCTAATTTATTTTTTACATTTGTTTTTTTATTATGATTTTCATATACAAGTGTTGTCCATTCTTTACCATCAGTTGATGTTAATACTTCATATGTAACAGGACAGTGTGGCCCCCAAGATATGTCTAATCTTGATAATTGTATTACTCTTCCGATGTCCACAACATAATTGGGTTGTATTTCTGTGGTTGATGTCCAATAAGTGGTGTTATCATTATCTATTCCTAAATAAGAAGTATCTTCTGTATCATAATCAAATGTGGCTGTTTTATTAATAGCTATGTTATCTCCTCTTTTCCCTGTATCCAGGTCTTTAGGAATAAATACATTAAGAATGCCACACATTACCATTGATAATATAATACCCATTAACATTCCGGATTGAACACCTTTTCTTCTTTTCTGATATTTGTATGTCATTTCAACCCATGATTGGTTATCATTTATCATTAAGTTTAATGTATCTTCAAAATCTCCACCTTCAGCTTCGATTTTAATTAAGAAGGAATGAAGCGCTTCCATTTTATCACAACCATATTCTTTTTCTATAACAGCGAAGGCATCTTCATATAATGTTGCTGAATGTTTTGTATCGATGATATTTACAGCTTCATCTATAAATGCCTGTATTCTCCTTCCTGACAAAACAAGGGATGTTTCTGCTAAACTATCTCTTATTTTTTTTGTTTTTAAAAATGATGTTGTCATTTGCTGTAAATAGTCGCTGGCATCATCAAATTTAGAATTTTCAAATTTATATTTGTATTGAGCCTTAATCATAAATGGAGTAGCTATAACACATGCTATTGCTAATATTAATATTGCCCATATTTTTAATTCATAAAAATATGCTGCTATGCCCATTAATGCAAAAACTATGAGCAACTGTCCAAGGAATGATTTAAACGAATAATTATATCCATATGTTTCAATTTCTTCAAACATGGCTCCTAACGATAACTTACCTTTTTTCTTATCTTTCTTTACTTTCTTTTCATCAAAAAGTAATTCATCGTTATTAGACTTTTTTTCAGTTGTTTTTTCTTCTGTTTTATTGATGGGATTATTTTTTTCTTTCATTTATTTATTTCCTTTCATTAAAACCGGCCGCGGAGACTCGTGACTTTAGTCGTGGGTTATTGACTAAAACCTAACTACTCTGTTAAAACCTAAATAAATGTTTCTTTTTAGGCTTTATGTCCTTATACTCTGGTCTATTTAAATCATCAGTGTTACTAAAGTCTAATTGTTCTATTTGTTCTTTATTATTTTCTTTTTCTTTCTCAAAATCGGAACCGAGTTCCGATTTTTCATTATCCATTGTTTCATCTTTTTCTTTTATTTCTTTATGATTTTCAGTTTTCTCTTCACTTTCGTTTATATTGTTATTTTCATCTTTTATTTCTTCATTTTTACTTTTTTCTTTTATATTTTCTTCTAATTCATAAGGAGCATATGTTTTCTTAAACGGATCATCTATGTTTCTATTTGAAAATCGTATAAGCATATCCTTTGGTACTTTTTCATATTCTAAATTTTGTCCATCATATAGCATGATTATTTCATTTTTACCCGTATTTACATCGTGATTTATGATTGCTATTTCGCTTATGAAACGTTTAATACCTATTCCTGGCTGAATGATTGATTTTACTTGTACAGCTACATCTAGGAACATATAAATATCACTCTCATTGACATCATTTGACATGTTTTTGATACGTTCAGGAACTTTTCTTACACTATCTGTATGTAATGTTGTCATACAGTGAGTACCAGTAGACATAGATTTTAATAATTCTGTTACTTCTTTACCTCTTGTTTCTGCAATCAGAATCCAAGTTGGTAACTGTCTCATTGACAATTTAATAGCCGTATCATAGTCAAATCCATTTCTTACTTTAATTTCAACACAATCTTTTTCAGGATTAATACTTCTATATCTAATTTCCAAGTTATCTTCAATTGTGATTGTTTTTTCATATGGCGGAATAAATTTAGTAAGATATTTAACCAATTCGGTTTTACCTGTTCCGGGAAGACCGCATACAACTATGTTCATGCCAGCTTTAACACAATTACTTAGAAACGCCTCAATTGCTTTTGTGCAATATTCTTCTTTTAACATTTTTTCATAATTAATTCTTCTAACGGGAGGTGTCTTTCTAATTGATATTGAATAACCTGTATTAGTTATTGCTTCATGAAGTATTGATATTCTAAGTTCATCTGTTTCAGCTTCCAAATAAGGCTGAGAACGGTTACATTGTAAATTCATTAAGTTACTTAATTTCTGTGTGAACTGAGTAACCCAATCTTCTGTAATTTCTATATCTTTGACTTCATATCTTCCTTTTTTTACATGGTCAACCCATAATGATTTACCATTGTAATTTATATCTGTTATTAAATCGTCTTTAATTAATGATAAGATTGGTCCAAATTCCTCATCGGCTAATATTAAATTATTGCTTGCCATTTTTTCAATCCTTTCTATACTCAGCAATGGGCTACTGATTTTTTTGTTTTAATTATTTTCTTGGAACAAAAAGATTCTATTGAATATTTTCACTGAAAATCTAAAAACGTCTTTACACATTTAATATGAATTAATGTATTGATTAGAAAATGTAATTCATTAAAAATTTAAAATTCGCAAGTATAAAATGCCATAATTAGAAAGTCTGTATGTTTATAATGGAACATGAGAAGTTAAAGAACGTAGAATTGTTTATATATTTTTTAAAACTAATGTATTTTTGTTTAATATATTAATATGTATTTAGGATATTGGTTGCAAAAAAAAGAAAAGCCTTGCTTTAAGCAAATGCTTTTCTTTTTGATTATTTTAATGGACCCTGATATTCCGAATCCCCAAAAGCTAACAAAAGTTGAAATACAAATGGCACAAAAATTAAGCCTATGCCAAAAAGTGTACCTTGTCCATAAACTTTAGCTAAGTCGATAGTATACTTAATGGAAATTATGATGTTTACAATTGGAATTAATAATAGTAGGAATTTCCAACCATTGCCATATACAATTTTAAACATTATGTATAAATTGTAAATTGGTATGAGACACGCCCATCCTGGTTCTCCTGCCTTACTAATTATTTTCCAAGAAGATACAATACAGATTGCAAATAATGCGATGTATAAAAATACCATTATGAGAGATATTTGCGAATAAGGATTATATCCGAAATACGGATCGATATTATAAGAATAATACATACGAATATCCTTTCTTAAATTAAATTTTATTTAAAATATGAAAAGCTCCACCAATGGTGGAGCCTTTCATTTTCCTAAGCTACAGATTACTGAGTAATTGCGCTAGGGAAATCAATGTTACTAAAGTAACTTGTTGTCTTAGTTGAGAACTTTGTTACGATTTCCTTAAGAGCTGTAGCTACTGCCTTTGATAATGGAGAAGCCATACAGATTAAGAGGATAATAACGATCATTACGAATAATGCAAGACCATATTCTTCTAAAAATGCTTTCATTTGTTTTTCCTTTCTTTTTTCGAAAATATTTTTTTACCGGGTGTCTCACCCACAACTAATATGTAGTTGACTGTTATGTGAGACTGTCTTGGACTTATGTTAGTCCTATGCTTTAGACTTCACGCAGATGGGGAAATAAGATGTGTACCTTTTCACTCACAACAAAATAGTGTTTGATTTCTCGCGAGATGTTTTTCATACTCAACCCCTTAAAAAACTATATGTGTGATGAGTTATTTGTTCTTACCTCACCCATAATTAATATGTATCGCACTTTTGCCTGAAGCCTTAACCTTGAGACTAAAATGCGTTTGTGTATCTGAGAAAGGAAATACAGAAATGAAATTACAAATGCGTTACGTTTAAATATTTAAAAGCTAAAGAAACTTAAAAAAATATTAGCTATATTTATCGGCTGTTCATCTGACGTCTTTTTTCTGCGTCTTTCCCTTCCATAAAAAATATGTATGACGATGTTGTTTGAGAGCTGAATAAAAAATGGGACAATAAAAAATAGGTATCCTAAAATCGGAACCCGGTTCCGATTTTGAATGTATTTTGGGATTTTAAGCGGAAACTCTTCGTTATTTAATGACTGAGTAGCCCACAGATGAAAATTAAATTAACAAAAATAAATAAAAAAAAGATGGGTAAAATAGATGCTTAGAAAATCGGAAGATAAAAATCGGTGCTATAAAAATAGGTGTCCTAAAAATCGGAACTGAGTTCCGATTTTTCTTATTTTTAATAAAGCTATTTTATATAATAATCAGCTGCAAAACCACACACCTAAAGGTGTGTGGATACACGGCCATCCGCTATGCGGATAAATACTCTACCTAATGGTAGGTTGTGCGTACTTTGTTACACTGTTACTATGTAACTGTTCCAGCCTCAACTCGACAATGATATAAAGGCTTGTTAAGTGTACATCACAAGGCTGTTCTTACTCTGACCTTTGCACTAAGGAGGGGCTCGCTTTAGTGGGAGGATATCGATGTTGTGTGAAGCTAATTATAATGACATTGTTAAAAATATTAATTAAAAAAAATATTCATTTTAAATTTATAAATATAATTAAGGAGGATTTATTTATGAAACAATCAATGTTTGAATTGCTATTATGTATGGCCTTTTTGTCATTATCAAGTTTTTGTGCTGAGAATCAGAGTTATATATGTTGTATATTAGATGTAAGTTGTGCTTCAATGTGGGGAGTGATGACTTTTAAACATCGAATTGAAGAAATTAAAGAAGAAATATAGTTACAAAAAAACAGTTCTTCTAAAAAAAAAGAGCACCTTAAAATCGGAACTGGGTTCCGATTTTAAGGTGCTCTTTTGCATTTAATTGTTGAATATTTAATTTTTGCTAATTGTGTAGATTCTTCCTATAAGATTAGAGAGAAGAATAAAAATCGGAACCTGGTTCCGATTTTTTTTAATAAAACGCTTAGTGAATTTTTTCTTTATCTAGACTTGCAGGTATATTATCCAAAATCATTGTTTTTCTTACTGTTGTTTTGGATTTTCCTATTACCATATAATAATCTAATGTGGCTTCAACATCTATCAAGCCATCATTCATGTCTATACTATATATGTTTACATTTAGTGTATTAGATGAATTAAGTCTTTTTGTAATATTTGCAACTAATAAATCTGCAGCTTCAGCCTCTGTTTCAGGTTTACTATTCGTATCTCTAAACGTATTAAGCGTTTCTTCTATTCCTTCAGTAACAGCTGTTGTTAACTCTGCTTTTTTTGTATCTTTGGTGTATATGACAATACTGGTAGCTGCCATTATAAGCATTACAATTATAACACCAAATGCTCTTATTAAATTTTTAATAATATCGCCTACCTTTCTGCAAAAATCGGAACCGAGTTCCGATTTTTATGACACCGATTTTCCTTCAACTATTATTACATTGAATATTTTTATGTATGATTGTTGTATTACAATGAACCTTATTCAGAATCAGCATTATTAGATTCTTAATCTCCAAATGGATTTAATCTTGTTTGATTGTATTTTGGTATGTTTTTATTTTTATATTGTTCACTTTGTACATTCTTTTTTATTATCGTCGGAGAAAGAGCTCCTATTTCACTACCTACACCACCATTTATTACCAATATAATTAGTAGTATAGTGATAATACATGTAATTATGGCTGTTCCATATTCTTTTAATATTAATTTCATAATATTATTTAAACGTGGGGATTTACTTTTTATTAGACAAATGCCCAACGTCTGGTGGTTCTCCTTTCTGAAATTTAGTTTAACTATATTTAACCAGGTATTTTTATTTTTTTTGTTTTTAATTTTAGTATGCGTTGTGGTCTTTCATATAATCTGTCGGAAATTTGATTGCTTTTATAATATTTTTCACACTAGTTTTTAGGCTACTCCAATTATAATCATAATTTTCATAGGAACTTTTTATATTATTTATATCTTTACTTGATAATGTATATCGGTATATAGCCTCGTCTGGTTGTGTCTTATATAATGATTGTCTTAAAGTGGCAGCTAAAGTTCCTGTTGTCCATTTAGATATTGGAGATAATGAATTAAGATTATCTAAGTCAATTCCTCTTATATATTTATAACTAGCTTCATAATCCCAAAAATAAATCTCAAAAGTAGATTTGTGATTTATATTATTAATTGTTACATTTGCTGTAACTATATATGTAACTCCTTTTATGGGAATTATATAATCTGTAATTTTAGATTGAGCGATTCCAGTAGAATTATCGTAAACTGTTTTTGTTGTTTTATTTTGAGATACAACTTTCACAATAGATAAATTAGTGTTCTTGTAATTTAATCGTTTTCCAGAAGCGTCAGTCACAATACAATCATTAAAAACAGTATCAAATGTTATGTCTTCTGATACATTGAAAAATTTGTTAGTTGTCCACAGACTACTTAAATTTGCTGCATTAACTTTAACATTGTTTAAATTTAATACCATTATGGTTAGTAATAATATAATGGCTATGATTTTCTTATGCATATAACTCCTTTCTGATGAATTAGTAAAACACACGCAGAAAAGCGTGTGTTTTAATCTACGTTGTTTAACCCATCTGATAAACAACGCACCATACTATTACAGCAACTAAAGCAATATACAATGCGCTATAAATAATTTTGCTTGTTTTAGTATGTCCAAAAAAACTAAACTTTTTTGGCTCATCTGCCATAATGTCTGTTGAATTATCGATTTTCTTATCTGCCATGATAAATATTTCCTTTCTATATCTGTTTATTTACTTACACTTTTAATATGTATTTTTTTTATCGCTTTGAAATTGAATGTTCCAATGCTTCTCCTATAATTACAATTCTATTCTTTTCATCATTTGTACAAGTTGATAATAATATGGACTTATTTAAGGAGTATTTATGAATGGTACATTTGACATTGGATTCCTTAATTTGTTTATTAATCCAATCCTTATGTTCATCTCTATCGTATTTCTGATAAATACCATCCATTGGATCAACAATTTTAATACTAATCACATCGTATTTGATGTTGCCTTTAGGAGTATAGATGTATATGTTTGGATGCTTATTGTAGAAATCCTCATTCAAATACTCTTTTAATTGAGAAAACATTTCAGTAGATAATGGTCCTAAGTTATGTCCGTGAATAATATATTTAGTTGAATCAATAATATCCTGTCCATAATATCTTGAATCTCCAAATATTGAACCACCTAATGTTTCCTCTCCTGTTTTCCAGTCAGTCCTTAAATATTTATCTCGTTCTTTGCTACAAAGTATTGGATAGTTAATATCAGTATTAGGTATGTAAATCCAACCAACTATTTCCTTGTTTTGTGACAGTAGTTGACTCCAATTTATATTTGGATTAAGTAAATCATTGGTAGAAACAAGACTTTTTGATGTTGTGGGAGTATCATCTGATGAAGTCTTATTATCTTTGCTAAAGAATTTATAGCCAAGAAAAACAAGAATAAGAAGAATAATAAGGCTAACAATATCTATAAGTATTTTCTTTCCATTAAGCTTAGATGAAGAATTCATATAAAAACACGTTCCTTTCGTTACAAGTATTTAATCTACTGTTCTTAATATGAGAGAAAAAAGAAGATTAAAGACAAAGCATAAAATAAAAAGCACAAAAGAAAAAAAGAAAAAGCAAAAAGAAAAAAAATCGGAACCGAGTTCCGATTTAGAAGAAAAAGGAAAAAAGAAAAGAGATAGATTCTTCCGGAGCTTATGTATTTATTAATTATATATGCACATTTTGAATAATTTACAAATGGTAAAGCAAAAAAAAAGTTAATAATGCCGGTGTCGTATTATAATATTATATTAATATATACTGTATATGTATTAATTAATTATATATGCACTTTTTGAATAATTTGGATAAATATTGAGAAAAAGGGGTTAGATTTTATGTTTTTGTATCAATTATAGTTGATAAGTTATTTATGGTATGCGTAAATAAATGCGTTTTATGAACAAATAATAAAATACTGTCTTAACTATATTAAAAATAATTTGTATCAAATATAGCTGATGTTTTTCTTTATTTTATCATCAGATATAGTTGATGCTTTTTTATTACATTTTTTATTATATTTATATTTTATTTAGATGTATTATTATCATATATACCTGATGTTATTTTGTTCGCATTTTATATTTGCATTGGTATCAGATTAATCTGATGTGATATTATTATGTATTATTATCAGATATAGATGATGTTATTTTATATACATCAGTGTCAGTTATAGCTGATGTCGATTGTTATTGTGTTATTGTCACATATACCTGATACTGTTTTTATTTTCATATATAGGTGATACCATATGCGTTTTTATCATTGATTATGTTTTCATATATAGCTGATACTATTTTTATATGATATTGGAATTTACGAATGAAATGGTGTTTCACAAGAATGTTTTTTGATATTTTTTTTATTTTGAATTTTTGTTTTGTTTTTTTAATTATTGTTTATACATATGCGTTATTATCATTTTGTTTTATTCAAATGAGCGTTTAATCGAATTATGTTATTGTCATTTGCGTTTAATCAATGACGTTTTTATTTAAGTATTATTAGATTTATGAGAAAAATAAGAAGATGAAATATAAATGAATAAGATGTTTGTTATGAGTTATTTTATGGTTGTGTAATCAACTTATTACACATTTTGTTATTTTGCAATTTTTTTTAGAAAAAAATAAGATTATTTTGCAAGATTTATTTCATTATACGAAAGGCATTATAAAAAAAAAGAACGCTAATTTGTTCTTAAAAAAATAGAAAATGCGTTCTTTTTTTGTTATTCAATCCTACATATTATTTCCTCTTTTTCTACCAAGTTTCTACCCAGGCATTATTTTCTTTTCCATATTCCATTCCACTCATTGCTTTGTTTCTTCTACTGAAATTATGCATTCTTTTACAATTTGGACAATAAGCCCAAGCTTCAGATGATGCTGTATGTATGAAGAACATTTTATTTGTATATGGGCAAATGAGATAGCGGCTCATGTCTACAATTTCCATAAAATTAATTCCTTTCATTATATTTTTTCTTATATAATATGTATATTACAAATGGATAGGTTATGCCTGCTTTGCAAGACCTATTCATTTGTGCACAGGAGGAATTAAGCAAGAATTTCAAGTCATTCATATCTTGCTTATGTGTTGTAACAAGGAGGTGTCCATACCTTGTGTGAAAGGACTCCTTATTGCTTATTAATTATATCATAGGAAAAATTAAGGAATAATTTTGGCACAAAGTTAGTAGTTAATTAAAAAAAAGACCATCTGATGACAGTCTTTTCCTTGCGTCTAGGTGAACTACCCATCACCTAAAGGTAATGAGCTTCTAAGGGGCTGTGCCCCTATTTAAGAAGTTTGATATTTAAGTTTCCACCTGACAATTCAGGCAATCCTTATTTTTACAGGCGTGTCCACTTCGCCTCTACCGTATAAGATATTCATATCCACAACGCTACTTTTACGCATGATATATGGATTTTAGCCTTCTTCCATAAAATCGGAACTCGGTTCCGATTTTTCTAAAAACATACAGATACATTTCTAATACTTAAACGCCTATATACATGAGCAAATCCTCCTTTTTTTTAAATGTTTTTTTTCATTAATAATATGATTTATTTTCTTTCTATTTTCTCAAGTCTATTACAAGCCCTGTATTCAATCATATCGTATGACATCTTACGAAAACATCTCTTTTCTGCATCTTCTTTAGACAAATATACTTCATGTATCGGACACCAATATGCAGGCTTTTTACATTTTTTATTATTTAAACCCATGAATACTACACCTTTAATTGCTTTTTTAAACATTTTTTTCATCCTCCATTTCTTTTATTTATATTTTTAATAATATGTATTCATGCTTATACAAAAAAATAAGCCTTGCTTAACACAAGACTTATCTTTTTATTTGTTGCAAAATTATTTGTCATTATATTCTTTAAAATCTATTAACTGGAATTTTATCTGCTCTTTTCCATTAAATATTGATTTTGTTAAATATCCAATTGCTTCTAATTTACGAGGATATTCATTATCCTTTTTTAATGATTCATATTTTTCTTTTAATCCAAATCCTAAAAGAGTAATATTTCCACATTTAAGTATAAAATGTGTTCCATCTCCTATTACTCTATAGTTTTCAGTAGCTTCAAAAATTCCATGGTATATTGGTTTAGGATTAGCTTCTCCAAATGGAGCATATTTGGTTAATTCCTTCAATTCATTTGATGCATTATTTACATCTAATTCTAAATCATAAAATACATCATCTGTTAATTCAGGAAGTTTTCCTACAGCTTCTTCAAATGCTTTCGTGAATTTATCCAAATCTTTTTCTTTGATTGATAATCCGGCAGCGCCTGCGTGTCCGCCATATCTAACTATTAAATCATTAATACTATCTAACACCGATTTTAAATGTATTCCTTCGATTGAACGTCCGGAACCTTTTAAAATACCTTTTTTAGATGAGTCCGTAAATACAATTGTTGGACAAGCGTATTTCTCACATAAGTTACCTGCTATGATACCAATAATTCCTTCACCAAATTCTTTGTCATACATAACAATTGGTCTTTTGCTAACTTTCTTTTCAGCTATGATCATATCCTTTTTTACCGTTTCTTTTCTTTTCTCGTTATTTTTTACTAATGTATCAGCCATAAACGGTATTGTAGGATTATTGCCTGTGGCTTTAAATAAGTTTAATGCTTTTTCAGCTCCATTGTCATATAATCTTCCGGAAGCATTAATACATGGTCCTATTCCATATCCATAGTTATCTTCATCAATATTTTCTAATCTTAATTTAGATAATAAAGTACGAAGGCCGGGGCCACCAGCTCCTTTATTGATAGTCATAAGACCAGCTCTTACTACATCTCTGTTTGGACCAACAAGTGGCATTACGTCACATACCGTAGCAATACTTGCCATCGTAAGTAAATCCCTGTCATCTTTTCCAAGTAATTCAGAAACTAATCTGTATGCAATCATTGCTCCACAATAATCTTTAAATTCAGATTCGTTATCCACATGTGCATCTACAATTAAATCAGCATCAGGTAAAATAATGTTACCATTATCATCAGTTACTCCTAAATGGTGATCAGTTACTATTACTTTTAATCCTTTTTCTTTTGCTTTTTTAATGGCCTCATGTGTAGCAATACCATTATCTACCGTTATTACTAATCCATCATTTATTTCGTCAATGATTTTTGTAGATAATCCGTATCCTTCACTAAATCTTCTAGGAAGTCTTGTTGATGCTGTCAGTCCAAATTGTTTTAATCCGTTATACAGAATTGCAGTTGCAAACACGCCGTCACAATCATAATCTCCTATTATATGAATAGGAATATTATTTTCTTTTGCTTCTTTTATCATCTGTACAGCTTCTTTTATATTCTTTATAAATGGTAACTTGCAAGGTTTTATAAATTCTTCAGCTTTTATTCCCGTATTTAATTCTACAACTTCTGCTACTGTTGTAGCTTGATTTCTTTTTATATACATTTATGTATCCTCCTTATTTTTTTTATTCCTTTTTAATATGATGAAATATGAATATAAAAATAAGAAAGGTATATATAATTTCTGTTCCTTAATTGTTACTGCAACCACTTCTTTCTTTCTAATTTTTGCATAAAAAACACTCCTCAGAACAACACTGTATTATACCAACAGTGTTTTCCGAAGAGTGTAAGCTTCTTTTTAATAAATCAAACTATCATATAATATTGCAACAACAAAAGCTAAAAGACTACCTGTAACATAAACAATTATTGCTCCTTTTTTGACCATAAATATCCTATCCATATCTAACAATTTGTCTTCAATGGAAAATAAACACGATAATGTGAATAAAAAAACACATACAAACAGAATAATTCTCATATGTACACCTCCTATATTAATTATATCATACCAGGAGTTGATCTTTTAATTTTGGTGCAAACAATGAAAGTGTTATTCCGTTTAATAATGAGTAACTAAACACTATGATTTTTATAGCCGCCTAACTCACGACTAAAGTCACGAGCGTGCGGTGGCTAATTGCGTCAACTTATTAAACCGTAAATTTAGGTCTTCCCCTGCTTTTATATAATAATCGGCCGTAAAACCACACACCTTTAGGCGTGTGGATACACGGCATTACTTTTATAAATACTTTAAGTTTTGACTTTAATTTTCTTTTTTGCGCATTCCATGTCCAACAAAGAAAATTCCTACAATAGAAAGAATTGACAACATAATCCATAAAAGAGGATTAGTAAAATCACCGGTTTTTGGCGATATTGTTTTTGTAATTGCTTTTTTTGGTATTGATGGTGTTTTATTATCGATTACTTTTTCCTCGATAATTTTATCATCAGCAACCTTAATTGTTTGTATTTTTCCTGTGTCTTTTACCTTATATTTGAATGAAGAAATTGCTTTATAGCCTTTTGGAGCTTTTGTTTCTTCAACAGTATAAGTTTTTCCTGCGATTAATTTTCCGTAGATTTTTGCAATACCCTTTTTATTTGTTTTAACTGTTGCTATTTTTTTACCATTAAGTTTAAATGTAAATTCAGCATTAGAAAGTTTTTTGTTATTCTTTTTATCTACTTTTAAAATCTCAACTTTAATTGTATCATCTTTCATTATTACTTTTTGGATTTCTCCAGTATCACTAACGGTAAAATTAATACTTTCAGCTGTTGCATAACCATCTACTGGCTTTGTTTCAGCAAGAGTGTATGTTTTGCCTGCAACAAGCTTTCCTTCGATAAGATGTGATGTTTCGCTAGAAGTCCATTTTTCAATTAAGTTTCCATTTTCATCGATTAATTCAAGTTTACATCCTGGAAGTTCATTATTTTCTGTAATCGTTGTTTTTGAAAACTCAATCTTAGTGGTATCATCTTTCATTATTACTTTATTTTCATCTTGAATATTTTCATTTCCATCGTTTTCAATAATGGTTACTACTGTTGTAGCTTCTCCATTAACGTTTCCTTCTGTTAATTTAAATTTGATGCTTTCAGCAGTTGCAAATCCATCTGCGGGCTTTGTTTCTGCCATTTCATATACTTTATTTTGTAAGAGACCATTAATTACAAGAGTACCGTTTTCTATAGTTGCTCTAAGGTTTCTGTATCCAAGTTCGTTAGCTTTGTCTGTAATTTTTATTGAATTTGAATCTCCACTAATCCAAGAAACGATTTCATTACCTTTACTATCACTAACTTTAAGTGATGCACCTACAAGTTCTGAATTATCTGTGAGTTTGACTTTTGATAAATTAACTTCTGTAGCTTTATTAAGTTTCTTAGCTTCAGCTTTGATGGTTGCAGTTTTTGCATCCTTATACTCTAAATGAATATTAACTGGTGTTTTATCGATATAATAACTGTCTGAAATTTTATCTTCGACAAAATAATAATCACCACTATTGAAACCTGTTTTATCTTCAGCTTGTTCATAATCTTCACTCATAAGAGGAAGGTCTGTATTAATGTTAGCCTTACCATTTTTATCGGTTTTTACAGTTGTTATTAATTCATCAGCTTTAAGAATTAGTTCTCCGTCAGCATTGTAAATATTGTTTTTAGTGTAAAGATTAAATACTGTATCTGCCACTCCAAGGTCTGCAGTCATGTCCTCTTTACTAATTTCAACATCAGCTTTTGCTCTTTCATTCTTAATGTTAAGATTGCCTTCCTTGTCTGTTTCCTTTGTTGAATTGCTAACAACATCTGTCTTTGCATCATTCCACTCAAATTCAATGTCCCATGTGTTCTTGTCAGGAATAACATATCCATAAAGTGTTTCTTCTTCCTTTACTGTATATTTACCAAGAGGAAGATATATTGTTACAGCACCGGTTTCGTCATCTACTGTTGCAGTTGTAATACTACCGCACTGTTTAGTAAATTCAGCTCCATTTCCGGTTGTTACTGTTGCAACCTTGTCGCCTTTATTAAACCAGTTTGTACCCTGATTATCTTGTGTTACTATGTCTTCAGATGCATAAATAGTAAATTTTTGACCTTTTAAATAATCTGTATTAAATACAAATTTATTGTTTGCTGAGTTTAAGTCATCCTTGTTAAATCTTTTTAATACTTCACCTGATTTTGTAATTGTAAGTTTTCCTTTTGCTTCTTTATTTACATAATTTACAGTAACAAGTGTGTGCTTATTCCCATCTGGATCTATCCAAGATGTATAGTTTTGATTGTTACTTCCAATTGTAACCTCTACAAATTCATCCTTAATTACAAGTCCTGATGCACTATCGATTTCATAAATTTTATAAGTTCCTGATTTTAGCGCTTTAACTGTCATAATTTCACCAGATTCATCTGTGATAAATGTATTAACATCTACAAGTTTGTTTCCGTTTGAATATTGCTGAACAACCTTTACTTCGCTTCCATTTTTGTTAACTTTATAAATTTGATATTTAGTATTTGATTTTAATACTGTTTTATTTGTATCTCCATCTTTTTTAACAACCTTAAGATAGGCTTCAAAAGGTTTGTTATTATAAAGGTATGTATATGTCTTATAGTTATCATTTTCGCTTGTAATGTCCTTGCCGATTTCGATAACCTGATCATCGATTTTTTCGGTGTCGTTTGAACCTGTTTTTGTTTGATGAAGAATGTATGTACCATAGGCTAATGCAGATGAAGTTTTTGAACTTCCCTTTTTATCAATGGTAATTGTTGCATGCTCATCATCTTTGCAATTTTCATAGCTTCCTTTTGATTTTAGATAAATTTGGAACTCGGCACCTTCTTCAAAGTCAGCAGGTCCTGTTGATCCATCTGATGATATCTTATATATTTCGATAAATCCCTTTTTCAGATTTTCGTAAGATGTTTCGCTTACTGCTTTTGCTTTATATTCAGTATTAAATTGTGAACCATCAACCTTAATTTGATGCACAGTAGGGTCAAGGAAGAAACCTTCTGGAGCTTTAATTTCCTTTATATAAACAGTGTCTTTTGTTCTAATATAATCAGTTTCAAGGGTTCCATTTTTAATTGTGTAATCAGAAGCAGCTTTTGCATTTCCATTTGAATCATACACTGTTGTTACAGGTTTAGTGCAAGCAGCATCAGTATACATTCGGTATACAGCTCCATCAACGGATGTATTGCCGTGTGCAGTTTTGTCTGATGTGTTTTCAACCTTTTTGTTTACAATAATTGTTGCTTTCTTATACTTATTTGTGATGCCAATTTTTGTAGCTTTACTATAATTTGCATAAGATTTATCAGTAGTTTCAGGCCATTCACCATCAATCTTTGTCCAGCTTCTAGCAGATTCAATTGTGATTGTTTTACCATTTGCATATTCGGAGTTAACAACCATATCATCACTTCCTGCATCAACTTCTTTAACCACATATTTGTTGCTAATTTTCTTAAACTGTGCATTAAGGTCATCTTTGATTAACTTTTCAGCGCCTGATTTTGTAAGGTCTGATGAATACTTAATGTTGTCATCATCCATCTTTTCTTTAACTGCTTTTTTATCATCTGAAGTCATGTCAGCTAAGTCAGAATTCTTAACATATCCATAGTTTTTGCTTTGTAACTGATAATTAAACTTATATGTAATTCTTCCTTTTGAATCAGTATAGGCAATTGAAGTAAAAACGCTATCTCCGTTAGCATCACCGTTTTCGGCATCACCCCATCCATTTACCTTATAATCATATAGTTCCTTATAATTTTGAGCTGTAACTTCAAATGGTACCTGTGACACGGCATTACCATCTTCATCTGTTTTGTCAATTGTAATTCTCTGACGATACACAAGAGTATCATTGACTTTTTCATATGTTGCAGGATTATAATCACCTACTATTTCCATTAAAACTTGTCTGTAACTTCCGCTTCCGCCATATTTCCATATTTTTATCTTGCAAGAAACAGTAGATGAAATATTAAATATTTCGTCATATAAATCTGCAACACTCTTGCTGTTATAATAACCAGTATTTTTTCTTACCTGACTTATTACGTCAGTAAGTTTTTTTTCAGAAGTTTCGCCTTCTTCGCAAGCCCAAATAAGGGATTGTGCGTAAACCCAGGCTTTGGCCGAATTTTTTTTAGTTACTGAATACCAGTGACCAATCTTTGCTTCCAACGCCTTCTTTTCATTTTTACTGTTACTTGAATAAGTGTCATTACTGCTTATATAGACATCTCCTGAATGGCAGGCCTTGCCTAAATCTAAGCAAAAAACAGGAGTATCAGCAATTTCAGTTCGATACCACGTACCGCTTTCTGATTTACTGCCTATTTTCACTGTCCCCAGTGTCCCTAGATTAGACAGTGTTGCGTTCTTTGTTTCTGCTCTTACAGTAACTACACCCATTGGAATTAAACCAATGGTCATCATTACAACCATAAACGCAGATAACAATCTGTTTAAAAGTTTTTTTCCTTTCATTTTTATAACCTCCAGGTTAAATAATATTTATTGAAAACATAAAAAATCTAACTAATCCGCTATCTTCGGTAAACAGTATTTTAAGAATTAGAAATTCTCAAAATATACGCACCGATAGGTGGCGGCTTCCACTCTGCGTATTTTTGTGATAAAAGAAATACATTTCATGAGATTATGGTTTGTTAAAAGCAAAAGTTACAGATATTTATGAGTTCATTAATAATATGTATAAAAAAAACAGTTCATACATTAGAGTACGAACTGTTTATTTGATTGTATATTATTTTAAAAAGCTAAAGTCATAAATAAAATTTTTGTTTGAATCCAAATTAGCCGGGGTTCCATCATATTTTTTATTAGCATATAATCCGGCTACACATTTACCGTCCGATCTTATACAAATTGCTCCATATGACCATTCCTTGTTTACTATGTTTCTATAATGTCCTTTTCCGTCACCGCCATTACCTAGATTTCCATTTTTTTCATCATGCCAGCTCCAGACGGTATTACCAATTTTAGATGATCTTCCAAAATGTAAGTTTTCAGAGATGCAAAATAAAGCAAAGCAAGAGGCATTCTCCTTATCAACATTAAACTTATTATTTAAAACATTCTTTGTTGTATCATACATTTTTTCATGAGGTTTATTTTCTTTGTCTTTGGTTCTTTGAACCGCAACGGTATATAACACATCACTCCATTTTAAAGGTACAAGGCCTTCCTTTTTTCTCAATTTATTTTGATATACAAATTCGTCTTCTGAACTAAATTTAGAATAGAAATTTTTAATTTTTGCATTTTTATATTTTTTTGTATATACATTTTTTGTTTTAAATTTTAAAACTCCTGAATACTTACCATATTCATTTCCACTTTTTGTTTTCTTGTATGCTCTTACTCTTATTTTCACCTTTTCACCTTCAAGCATGTTTGTAAGAGTATAAGTTTGTTTTTTGACTGTCTTAATTTTGGTCCAGCAACCTTTAGCATTTTCGTATCTGTATACCTCATATCCCTTTGCATTCTTTACCTTGCTCCATATAAGCTTGATTCCATACTGATACTTAATCTTGCCCCAATTTGGCTTACCATTCTTCTTGATTGACTTAACACCCTTATAATAAGAATACCTTGTTTTTTTCTTAAGCTTCTTTACTTTTGGCATCGTGATCTTATCTGCAACCTTAGTTTCAACCTGTTTTGTGGTTGTTTCCGGTTCTTTTATATTGTTCAGGATGATTTTCCCGGTAGACTTATTTTCCACCTTTAATAAATTTCCATTTTTGTCGAAGTAAGCAATAGTTCCAGCTTCGGAAGATATGATTTTATAACTACCGTCTTTTACTGATGTTTGTTTTATCCAAGTTGCTACTTCAATTTTGTTTCCGTTTAAATCAATTGTTGTTTCTGCTTTTACCTGGCAGTTTAGTGTTAAGCCTATAGCAAAAGTAAAAATAACTCCTGCAAATATATGCTTTAATTTTTTCATGTGGCAACCTCCTTATATATAGCCCATATAATATATTTTATAAGCAAATAATACTAATGAATTATCTACCTATTCTAATGAAATTATATCACAACTTTATTATTGAATGAGGTTTTGGCGCAAAATGTTAAATATTTGTCATTGATAATGGTTTGCATTAAAGAAGAAGCGCTGTTTTTTTTGAAAAAACAGTGCTTCTTTCTAAAAAATTAGTATGACAAATGGGCTGATCATATTACATACTCAAATCTAGATAAAATTTTTGATACTTTTTTGGAATATTTGCAATAATTTTATCAAGATAGTACCTATACTCTCTTAATCACCAAAAAATTATCTTCGTCTCAACTTAATATTTCCAAATACCTTTCTAATAATATCCTCTTCTTTTCCTCTTTTTTTAAAAATTCTCTGTCTATCATCAACTTCTTGCATTACCCATTCATCTCCTTCTTGAAAGCAACTAATTGTTTCAACTTTATTTGAAGGTTTACCAAGCGATACCCCCATCGCATCCAAATTCATATCTTTTGTTTCTTCTAATAGTTCTTTAAACGTCATATGATTTCCTCCTAATACTCAACACCAATTCTTTAGTGGTGGTTTGTTGACATTTTATCAATTCTTTTAGCGTCATGTTTGTCACTATATCACCTCTTTCAATCTTCCATTCAAATCATTTACTACCTCAATCAATGTTTTCATTTGTTTTTCTAAATCTCGTCTAGTCTATCAATTTCCACATTAAGTTCTTTAATGTATTCTTTAATCTTTTTCTCTCATATCAGGTTGTTTTTTTAATGAGGTTAATTTTATTCTAAGAAAACCACTGCTCTAATTAAATTAGAAACAGTGGCTATACTATGGAAAGGAGGCGCACGAAAAAAAATTCGTGCAGTGGACCCGTTGGAGTCGAACCAACTAATACCCGTAGGCCCAATATTCAGCTCCATCCAATACCGTTCCGGATGGAGCCTTTATAATTAGGAGGAAATAAGACATCTTTCAAAAGAAAGTTTATCCTTAAGCTACGCCTAAGAGCTTGGCTGTGTCTACAACCAGATTAGTAAGTTTTTATCCTTACATTAATAATATGTATTGCAATGTTGTCTGAGACTGATAAAAAAAATTTGTTTTTATTAAATCTGAAATAGATTTGTAATGCCAGCTTCCTTGAATTTTATTTCTATGTCAGAAGGGAGCTCAGCATCTAAAAATTTTTCGTTATCATAGAGCATTACAGTCTCATTTTCACCTGTATCTACATTATGATAAAGTAGAGCTAATTCAGAAATATAATGTTTGATTTCCTGATTTTTCTTAATTACAGACTTTACTTGAACTATAACATCGATCAAATTGAAAATATCATTTTCGTTTACATCAGTTGACATATTTTTGATACGTTCAGGGGCTTTCTTCACACTATCTGTATGAAGTGTCGTAATTCCACTCATGCCTGTGGATAAACTCTTTAAAAAGTTAACGACTTCTCTACCTCTTATTTCATCCATTATAAGCCATTTACTTAATTGTTTCATTGAAAGCTTAATTGCAGTATCATAATCCATTGAATCATTGATTTGTATTTCAATGCATTCCTTATCTGGGTTGATATTGCTATATTCGATTTCCGGATTGTTCTCAATTATTGTTGCTCTTTCATTTGCAGGAATGTATTTTGTCATGTATTTTACTAAATCTGTTTTACCTGTCCCCGGAGCACCACATACAATTATGCTTAAATGCGCCTTTACTGCATTAACAAAAAATGAATGGATTTTATCATCACAACACCACTTTTTAATCGTATTTTTGTTATTTTTGTTATTCATAATTTTTGTCCTTTCTAATACGTATCTTTACTGTTACATTTTTAATATGATTTTTTTTCGTTTTCTAAATACTGATTTATCTATAAGAAAAAAAATCGGAACCAAGTTCCGATTTTTAATCACTTTATTAAGGAAGACCAGCTTAAGTAGTCTTTTTGTTTAATATTTCTATTTTTCAACATACTGTTCCTTAATTTCCTTTAACAATCCTTTTAAATTATATTCCCCATATTGGACATAGCAATTTATGGCTTCTTCTAATGTATTAGCATTTTCCGCATTAGAAGGAATATCGAGGTCTATACACATATCCTCTATTGCTTGATATACTTCCTGCAATGCTTTGTCAGCTTCGTTGTTTTTCTTTCTTGCCTTTTTAAAAAGTTTTTCCAATTCTATAATGGCTAATTTATCAGCACATTCTTCCGGGGACATAGTACTTATGTTTTTTCTTTGCATATAATAATATCCTCCATTACTTCACTCTTTTTAATTATTCTCATTTGCTTTCACCTTTTCTATACATTCTGAAATAAAATCGTTATTTACACAGGTTTATATTTTTGACGATTTACTTTCTGTCTTTCTTCAATGATAAGATTCAAAACAATTGTTAGTCTCCTCTTTTCATTTGAGGAATCAGCCCCTCCGTATATCTTAGCCAGTTTACTTTCATATTCTTGTTGTAAACCGCATAAGTCTTTTTCATAAATTATTAATTCTTTTAGTGTCATATTTGTCACTTATATCACCTCTTCTAATCTTTCATTCAAATCATGATTTCTTTCCTTTTATAATTTATAACATTCAGACTCAGCAATATGTCTTACTAAACACGGTTCTCCATTATTATTAAAATCTTCTACCATTATGTCGTATGATGGTTCACTATTTTGCTCAAATGTACCATACTTATTCACTATATATACTTTACCTTTATAAAATATTTCTTTATCTGCTCCATATAGTTTTATATAAAATCCTACAGTATCTTCTTGTTTAAATAATGGTTTACCTATTGTTCCTTTTGTACACTTTTCCATTTACTATTTTTCCTTTCGTTTTTAATAAACTTATTTTAATTAAGTCTGTCGTCCAACATATAAAACAACGACTCTTTAATTTCCTTATTACTTCTTCCAGAACCTCTCATGATAGAATCGATTTCTGATCCTATTCGATTCACTAATTCTTTTTGTATATATAATAAATCTGATACTTGTTGTCTTACCTCACTAACATTTAAATCTTTCATTGTTTTTCCTTTCGTTAAATATTTAATTTTAAAATATATGATGTCTAATCACTCTATTTTTTTAAAATCAATCTACAAATTTTATAATGTTGTATTGTTATCATAGATAAGCCCCTTTTTCTATTCCTTCCATTCTTTACAGCATTCTTTTTCTGCATCATCCGGATAGCCTATATACTCATCTGTTAATCCACATATGCAACAATATTCATCATCCCAAAATGCATCTTGTTTATAATACATATGAGAACAGTTTGTACAATTTTTCTCAATCTTCTTTTTCATATATATACCTCCTCATCCCTACTATTATTATATCAATACATTATTTGCAATTTTATTTTGGCACAAAACATATAAAATAAGTACTTACAGAAAATGGACTGCGTAAAAGAAATTTTTTTAAATACTGCATTAAAGAATTTTGGTAGGGATATTAATATTCCTACCAAAACAATAGTTCTTGATATCCGTAAAATAGGTATCCTAGAAATCGGAACCGAGTTCCGATTTTTTAATAATCTATATCTATTCCTCTCTTTTTATTTTAATTATATCATTCTTAATATTAACTTTTGATTTTGGCATAAAAATAACTGACTATTAAATTAATAGCCAGTTATCGTCTTATTTCATATATCTAGAACCATATGCTTTTGCGTCATCTTCATTATATACAATTTTTGTAGTATAATACTTGATATTATATCCATTTTCTGTTTGCCAATCTTTAAACAATATTTTAGCTTCTTTCTTATTTTCTGCACAAAATTGTATTTTTCCAAATTCATCTATTGTTTCATCATAATTAAATTGATATGTATACATCTTTATATCCTCCATTTATTTAACAATAGCTTTCTTAAAGGCTTCTTTTAGCATTTCTGCTGTTTCTTTTTCATAATTACCACATAACCCGGTATTATCGATATCAGCAGATACCCTCTCAAAAAATTCCTCGAATCTGTCATTATTAAAATCATTTTCAAACTCTTTTGGAATTTTGATAGTTATTGTTTTTAATGATTTTTCTTCGACCTTTTCTACATTATCTAAATCGAACCAATAGCATCCATAATCACTATTTTCATTGATTTTTCCATCGATTGATACGCCAAGTCGATTTCCTGATATTCTTATAATTTTACCCTTAAGACCAATTAGCTTTGGATATTCGCTACCTGGAGATAATTCTCTTTTTGGAAGCGATATGATTCTTACTTTTCCTTTGTACAAAAATTCATCTATGTTTGCCATTTTGTATCCTCCTTTTATTAAAAATTTTCTATTTTTAATATGTTTATTTTTTAAACAAAAAAAAAGAGCCGTGGCAACGACCCTTTTTCATTTAAAAAATGCAGCTTTGGTGTAAACACTGTCGCAAGTAAAAATCTTAAATGATTTTTGTTTATCAATAATGATTTAATCGACATTGAATAAACACTCTACTTCATTATCTTCTAATGCATCCTGAATTATCTGTTCTATATCCTCAACAGATGTATCGTCATAAACTTCGATTGTTACATTAATTGTTTTTGTTTCCATAGTGTTATCCTCCTTATTTTGCTTCTCTTACAGTTTTCCCATATTCATCGAATTTTGTAAAGTATACAGGACAATTTTGCCATTTATGGAAAAATCCATTATATCCAAAACCAACAATTTCTTCTTTTACCCATTTATTGCCTGTTAGATAAGGCGCGTGCCATTCTATTACTTTACCAATGGTGCACCAATCTGGAATAGTAATTACCATTTTAATATCCTCCTATATGTAGTTTTTATTCACCTACATAAACTAAATCATCTATGTATGCTCTATCTTTACCTCGGAAAATAGGAATTTCTTTGTCTATAATCCACTCATTTTCTGATTTAGAAGAATCTCTTAACTGTGCAGTTGCCATAATACTATTAGTTTCAATAACAGTCTTATTTCTTACACAACAGCTTCCTCTCTTCTGATAAGTCGGTAAATCGTTCCAATTAATGCCTCTTTGAAGCATTAACATATCTTGGACTTCATTGTTCTTTTTACTTTTTAATTCTTCATCAGAAAAACAAGCCTGACCTACCATTTGAACAGAGTTGCGTGAGGCATCAAGTTGGCGCCAATAAAAATTATTAGTCACTTCTTCCTTTGGAATGTTAAAGCAACGCGCATCAAACATTGCACCTTTTTCTATAGCATTTTTATATGTTTTATATAAAGTTTCTCGTTCTTGGAACTCTTTTGTAATGCCAGAAAACGGAGTAACCCACCAATCGTTTACATTTTTTCTAAAAGCTTTATTAAATGCCATTGTTGCCATACTAGCTGTGATACTACATAATTTATCTACTCTGTAGTTAAAGAAACAATCTGTATTTAACTTATCATAATCGATAAGAAGTAATGTAATTTCATCACTCTGCTGATAAGATAATTTACAATTCTGAATATTTTCACATAAATATTTAGCTGTTTCTTGCATTGATTTAATGAATACTTCATCAAACGGTCTTTTAAATCCTTTTAAAAAAGTATGGCCCGCCCTTATGTCAAGCCTAATAATTACTGGCACTCTTTTTTGTAGATAATGTCTATTCCTTTTTTCATAATCTTTCATTCTACTGTCTAAATCATTTTTGTTTTTCATTTTTAATCCTCCTATATTAATTATTTAAGAATAATATGTAGAAAAATAATTATAAAAAAAAAGAGCCGTAGCAACGACTCTTTTTCATTTAAAAAATGTAGCTTTGGTGTAAACACCACCTCAAGTAAAAATCTTAAATGATTTTTGTTTATCATTTTATTTACTTCTGATGCAGACTTAATAACATTCGCCGTACACCTCTGCGTCGCCATGCACCTCTGCATAGCCGTACACCCATGCGTTGCCGTACACCTTTGCGTTGTCGTACACTCTTGCGTTGCCGTACACACTTGCGTTATCAAACGCCCTTGCGTTGCCGTACACCCTTGCGTTGCCGGACACGCTTGCGTCATCGAACGCCCTTGCGTCATCGAACACCCTTGCATAGTCGAATACCTTTGCGTCGCCGGACACTTCTGCATTGTCATACACACTTGCGCTGCCGTACACCCTTGCGTCGCCGTACACCCTTGCGTTGCCGAACACGCTTGCGTCGTCGAACACCCTTGCGCTACGGAATACCCTTGCGTCGTCGAACACCCTTGCGTTACGGAATACCCTTGCATAGCCGTACACCATTGCGTTGCCGTACACCCTTGCGTCGCCGGACACCTCTGCGTTGCCGAACACACTTGCGTCGTCGAACACCTCTGCGTTGCTTGACACCTTTGCATAGCCGAACACCCTTGCGTTGCCGAACACCCTTGCGTTGCCGAACACCATTGCGTCGCCGGACACCTCTGCGTTGCCGAACACCCAAGCGTTGCCGAACACCCAAGCGTTGCCGGACTGACTTAAATTGTCCTCTTTTTCGATAAATCCACCAAGGTCGCCCTCTTTCACGGATCCAAAACTAATAAGAGCTTTGATTTGAAAAAGTTTCTTTCCACGATGCATTATCATAGTTGTTGTTAATTCATATTTCTTCATTTTTATATCCTCCTATATTAATTATTTAAGAATAATATGTAGAAAAATTATAAAAAAAAGAACCATTACAGTCCTTTTTTCTTTTTTATTAAATTTCTAATTTATGATTGTCTTTTTTTAGATATTTTATTCCATCTTTATATGCTGTTAACAGATTGTTACCCCACAGCGTTGAATACAAGCCACAGGATGTAAAATTATGTACTTCTATTAATGCTGAGCCTTCTTTTCCTACCATTACATCTATGGTATATGAGTCTAAATATTCTTCATTGTTGTTAATTAAGGAAACAGCTTTCTTAATTAAATCTATATCCGGCAATACAGTTGCATCACCATTATACAAAGATATGGTATCTATTTCTCCCTGAAAAGCATACACTCTATATTCAGAAAGTATAGGAAAAATACTACTAACTAAATAAGTTGCATTTTTATCCAAAACTAAAGTGTTATCGAACTCATTTTTTCTTTCATAATTCCACAATTCATCATTTACCTCAAATTCAGCATTTACTACTTTGCTGAACTCCTTTAAATTAGTAACGTCTTTAAGGAAAAACATACCCTGTCTTGGTACTTTATCCCATGTTACAAATTTATAATCTCTTTTCAAAAATTCATCAGTCCTTAAATAAGGAGGTAGTTCTATTGGATTTTCTTTTATATTTAAATATTTTTCTACAAACTGTATGCTTCCCACAGGTATATCTGTATCATTTTTAACAAATGATGGAATATCTGCATTATCTATTAAGGAATAATCATACATATATGAATTTTTATCTAATTTTTCTTTAATCATATTGATTTCTATATCGTTATACGATTTTTCTAGTATGAATCTGTTTAATTTTTGCATATAATCTCCTTATTATTTTTTTTAATTCTTATTTACAATTTCATCGAATGTGCAAGGTGTAAATCCAATTACATCTACTCCCACATTAAATGCATTATGCATACCCTTAGCATAGCTGGTGGTTTCATTATGATAATTGTTATGTACATGTCCATAAAAATGATATGTACCTCTGTAATAGCCGTTCCACTCAACTAATGGATAATGACAAAGCACAATTCTGTGTCCATTATCATTAATTTCCAGCATTTGTTTTACTTCTACAAAATCATTAGTTCCTCTGCTTTCTCTTACTGTTCTTGAATCGTGATTCCCAATGATTAAATGCTTTTTACCATTTAATTGTTTTAGGTAATGTTTATAGTCTTTACCTTTGTATGTAAAGTCTCCTAAAATATAAACATCATCACTTGGTTTCACTTTATTATTCCAATTATTAATAATTGTTTTGTCCATTTCTTCGATACTGGTGAATGGTCTATGCGATAATTTTCGTATATTATCGTGTCCAAAATGAGTATCTGCTATATAAAAATTTGTCATATAATTTATCTCCTAACAATCTTTCATCCAACTTTTTAATTTATATCCTGCGTTTCTTTTTCCATGTCTACCCACAATTTTGCTATAAACATTATCCCAATCTGTATTGCCGAAAGCTGTTGGCATGTCATTATCTTCGAGATATGAATTAAATACATCTATGTCTTTATCAGATAATACACCGTCTAAGCCCTCGCCTACATTATTACGTAGCTTAACGATATTATGTAGCGCAAAATTATCTATATGACCATATTGGCACAGATTTTCAGCCGTTATTACATCACTATACAATTTTAATAAATTTTCTTTATTTTTATCGTTTTTGATTTTGTACTGTTGATATAATGCATTTTCCAATAGTACAAGTTCATCTGCTGTTAATTCAACAGTTACCTCTCTTTTTTCCTTTGACATTTCTTTGATGACCATTTTTACCTCCTATTTCTTAATCTTTTTACACATACAGATGATATTTTGCAAATTTAATCAAGTCCGACTTTTTAATTTTCTCTTCCATCTATAACCTCTCTTGGAATTAAGTAAAAATCCCCAACCATTTCTGTAATATGCTCGTCTGTCCATACTGGTGTATCTGTTTCTAATACTGAATTTTGATACCAGTCTTGTAAAAATCCTTCGCTTATAGCATTTTCTTTTATAAATTCTTTTGTTTTATTATCCATAATGCTTTCCTTTCGCTTAAATCAAAGTAAACTTAGATTTCAAATTATTATAATACATATTTAATCCTCACTTTTTAGATAATTTTTACATCTTTCCGAATTACAATGAATACAAGGAATTACTGATTTGTTTTTGTTTTGGCAAGTATATTTATATCTCGGATGGTCAAATATATCGCCATGCCAAGGTGTTTTATCTTCTATTTTTAAATGTTTGCAATTATTCATATTCAGATACCTCGTTTATATTTATTATTTTTGTAAATCGTTTAGCAAAAATGCTTATGATTATATATGGGTTATAATTGTTAAAGTTATATTTATCACCGAAAAGGTGTAATTGCGTATTTTTCTTTTACTTATTTAAAATATTTCACTCTAGCTAATCCTCAATAACCATTATTTCCTTACCACAATATGGACAATATTTTAATTTATCCATGTTTTCAGGTATTCTCCAATATGGATTATGTACATCATGATTCTTTGGGCAAATTGTTCTATAGTTGTATTTTATCCACTCACAGGTTTCTATTTCTTTATATTTTCGGAGTACAACATTATCTCCATTAACAGATATTTCCATTTGTTCATCGGATGCATCTGTTTTACCAAATATCAGCTTTCTTATTTCTTTCGGAATGACAATTCTTTCTAAGTCATCTACTCTTCTTATGATTTTTGTAGACTCCATAATACTTTTGTTCCTTTCTGAATTTTACTTCTATTTTGATTTTTCATATTTAAACTCAATAAGTCGTTCAGCAGCTACTGTCATAATCATATGTAGTTTATGATTATCGAAATCACGTTCATCACCTGAAAAGTTGTAGTCAGGTAGTCAACATCTAGCAATACCCTCAATGTTTTCAGCTAATTCCTTATTAGACATATTATTGATTTTTTCTCTTTGTTCATCATAATCAGCTTCATCATATTCTCTAACTGTATATTCTCTCATTTATGTTTCCTCTCTTTTAAACCAATATTTCCAAAACAAATTCCCACTCAATAGCACCTATTTGCTTTTTAGGAACAAATTCCCAATTCACGACTTCTCTATTGTATAAGGATTTTACTTTGCTTAATTCGGATATTCCATTGTACAAAACATTATCTTCATAATTATTTTTGTTAATAATTCTTATTCGCCCTACACCCATGTTGCAACATGTATTTACTAATTCTTTAACTAACATATGTTTAAAATCCTTTCCTTTTAGATGATGTAATTTTAATATTTGATACAAAATCAAGAATAATGAAATTATATATTTCAATGACTATGACGCTGTATATTATTAAACTACCGCAGGTTTTACCCTGTGGTAGTTTCTTCTCTTTCATATTTACATTCTAATTCTCTTCCGCCCGGAGTGTATTGTCTTATTTTCCTATGATCCTTGTGTATTTCGAACATGAAATATCCATGGATTAGACAAAGATATTCTATATCTCCATATTTATTATTTTTTGGGAAAGCCATACAATGTTTACAGTTAGCACAACACTCAATATCATCCATTTTTTATTACCTCCGTTCATTTTTTTATATTTTAATTATATCATTAGCGATGCAACTATTCTTATTTTGGCACAAAATAAAAAGAGTCGATTATTTGAAAACAATCAACTCTTTTTTTTAATAATTTAATTTGATAGACCTTATATATTATATTATTTTACAAAAATGCATAATACTTTTGCATTTTTATCATCATACAAATCGTTAAAGTCTGCGAAAAATTCTCCATTTGCCAATATACTGTTATTATATTCATCTTCATCCATTAATTCATAAGATTCAACTTCCATATCTTCCGTATAATTGCCATAAGGAGAACAATTATCTAAATTTACATAATCGAACATATGGAACATACGACTATGTTTATCAGTAGATTTATACACTTCACATTCCGCATATTGTTCATTTAGTTCCTCTTTTAGCTCTTTAATTGTCATAATTAGACCATCCTTTCTTTAATTAATAAATCACGTTTCTAATTTTTCCACAATATTAATATCTAAGAACGAATGTTTAATCTACATTAGTAGAAATTTAGTTTAATTTTAACACTCTACAAACGAAACTTCAATGTATTTTAAATGTACTTATTCTTGTTCTGACGGAACTAAGTACATAGCCGGTACTTCTTTAGTTAACCAAACTCCATTTTTAGATAAAAAGAACCTATATCCATCGTTATACATTTCTTTTGCTTTTATTTTATAAACAAAGGGTTCTCCGTGTCTACTACCAACATTAATAGCTGTTTCTACATCTTTTGATAAATGTACATATACTCTATTTTTTGAAATTAATCCTTCTTTATTAATTGAATTACAATATTTAATACCAGTTTCATGATATAAAATATCAGGTGGAATACATTCTTCTAATTCAACATCTACATCTATTGAATGACCTTGATTTGCTCTAATGAGCGTTTTTTCTCCATTAAAAGAATATCGTTGTTTTGAATCTTCTTTTACAATTTTTTCAAGCATTCCCATTGTAATATATTGTTTTTTATTAATCCCATTTAATAATTCCAATACATTAGCCCAACCATGTTCATCTAATTTAATCCCAATAACATCAGGTTCATGTCTAAATATTAATGCAATATATTTGCTTAATTTTTCCTGTTCTTTTTTTGCAATCCTTATTTTATAATGAAGGGGACGAATAAAAAATCGGAACCGAGTTCCGATTTTTAAATGTATCTATTTTAAAGTATCTTTACTAGGTTTTCTACCACAAGATTTACTTTCTGTGCAATAGCCATATTCATCACATTTTGGATAGAAAAGATTATCTACAATCCATTTCCATTCATCTGAATATTGTCTTAATGCGTTACAAATGTCTTTAAATAATTCTCTATATTCCCAATATGCTCTGTTACACATGCGGGTTCTACTCATATCTACAAGGCTCCTTAAATTACGTTTATCTACTATTTTAGAAGAATAAGCTAGCGGCAAAGCCATTGTTGCATCTTCTACTGGGACACCGTGCTCAATAAACCACTGAATTTTTGAATTAATATACAGCATAAAACTATGCCATTCCGTCTCTACTTCAGAATCCTTTGTTAATGACGGTGGAGTGGTATAGTTAAATCCATTACCTTTAGAATAATCTATATATCTTGTACTAGCTTGAAGTCTTGTTGGAGATCCACCAATATGTGTATAATATTCTCTTAAAACTTTTGCTGAATATCCATCAATAATCATTTCTACATTAACATATTCCATGACTCTTCCGTGTCCAGATTTAATACAATCCATACCACGCTTATAATTCTTTTTATTGTCGGAAATATTTGCACCATAACAAATACCGGCTCTCTTTCCTATTAGTGTAATAGGATTTTTTGTAGTTTCAGGTAAAATTTTAATTGTTCCCATATTTATCTCTCCTTAAGTTCAATAGACATAATCGGTAAATTTTTTGCCATAACATAAATATTTGTCCTTACTTCTTTCCGAAATCAGGTTCGAATCCTACATACTTGTGTCCTTTAAAAGTCTTTTCTTTTAACTTTCCTTTACATGTAAATTCTTTTCCTGTTTTGGATGATATTGCTGTTATTTCTATTTCGTTTCCATTACATAAAGCTTCACATTCTTCATCTGTAAATGCATGGCCACTCCATTCTCTTGTAAAACTTATATTTTTCTTTTTCCATACACCTTCATATTTATCTTTTTGTTCTCTTACGAAATTGTTTACATTTTCTATATTTTTACTGTTTTCTTTCATTGCATTTATGTCATGAAGAATCATCTGTTGTATTTGATGTAAATATTCATTACCATCGGTTTCACCATTATATATTTCTTTCATTTGTTTCATGACATTTTCTGTCAATTTTAAACTTCCTATATATGTATTAGGTAATAATTTATAAGATGTCTCTCCATTTTCTGCCATTGTTATTTTACCTTTTTTATCTATTAATAATGGATATTTTGATTTTGCATTGGTTACATCAGAATAAATACTTGTTCTTGTAGCACCGGTTCCTACA